>Ga0172381_10006268_pt1 | contig 11953 bp, 9 predicted proteins | sample Leawel6488metaG_FD_119754 | JGI IMG/M metagenome (GOLD analysis project Ga0172381, IMG submission 119754) | Leachate microbial communities from a municipal landfill in Southern Ontario, Canada - Leachate well 64-88 metaG | ecosystem: Engineered > Solid waste > Landfill > Unclassified | place...
ACAAATTCAAGATTTGATAATAAACAATCAGGAATTATGCGGACTAAATATTACTCATCCATATAAAAAAGTGGTTATTAATTATTTAGATGATATTAGCAATAATGCCAAAGAAATAGGAGCCGTAAATACTATCAAAATTATAAGAACCCAAAATAAAACCAAATTAATCGGTTATAATACAGATGGATATGGCTTTGAAAAAATGTTAAAACCATTACTAAAACCACATCATCAGAAAGCATTAATTTTAGGTAGCGGCGGAGTATCAAATGCCATACGGTATATTCTAAAAAAAAATAATATTTCTTTTACATTAGTAACACAAAAGCATTTAGATAACGAAAGTATTAATTATCATGAGCTTAATAAAAATATTATTGAGGAGCACTCAATTGTAATTAATGCTACTCCCGTTGGGATGTTTCCCAATGTTACGGATTATCCAAATTTTCCATATCATTTTCTAAATCAACAACACTTGGTAATTGATCTGATATACAATCCATTAGAAACTAAATTTTTACAATTTTCAAAAAAATATGGAGCAATTACTAAAAATGGCTTAGAAATGTTTCATTATCAAGCTGAAAAATCATGGGAAATATGGTGCTCCTGATTTATTTTGTATTAATTAAAGAATTAAATTAATTTTGCATTCTAAATTAACGATTTATGTTTTGGTCGAAATTGTTTAAACTATTTGAGATTTTTGTAGTATTTCTTTATTTTGTTATTGGTTTTTTTCTGTTATTTTTTTCCCAAAATTACAATTTACCAAAAAATATTAAAATAATATTTGGATTTTTTTTTATTTCCTATGGCGCTTTTCGTACTGTACGGATTTGGAATAAATACAAAAACATGAAAATATAGACATTAATTTATTCCTTCGGCATTAAACGTAGTATTACAGTTCAATCACAATAAATTTGGCACATTATTGTTATACTTTATGATTAAACTTTAAAAAAATAAGCAATGAAAACAAGCATTTTTACAATAACAGGTAAATCCTTGATTATTTTGTTCTTTTTGTTGATATTCGGCTGTGGAAATCGTAGCGATAAAAAATTTGATGAAACTCCAACTCGAGGTAATGTTAAAATTGCTGTTGACGAATCGTATCAACTTCTAATAGATACTGAAATTTATACGTTTCATTCCATTTATAAATATGCCCAAATCAATGTAGATTACACTACAGAAACCAAAGCATTTGATCTTTTTTTTAAAGATTCTATCCGGTTAATGATAGTGAACAGAAAATTAACAGATGCCCAAGAACAAAATCTCAAAAAAGCACAAATCATTCCCCGAACTACAAAAATCGCTTATGACGCTCTTGCATTAATTGTAAACAACGATAATCCTGATACATTAATCAGATACGACCAATTAAAAGACATCTTTACAGGCAATTTATCGAAATGGAAAAGTATTAATTCTAAATCTACGTTAGGCAATTTGGCAGTTGTTTTCGATAATAATGAATCGGGCAATCCAAGGTATATAAGAGAAAAATTTTCCGTTAAAGGGAAATTCCCATCTTATTGTTATGCCGTTAAATCAAATGAAGAAGTTATTAATTTTGTAAAAAATAACAAAAATGCACTTGGCATCATCAGTGTAAACTGGATAAGCGATCCTCACGATACCATTTCCCACCGGTTTCTCAACGAATTACGCATTGTAAGCGTTGGTCAGGAAGGAGATATTAATGGAACCGGAGAGTTCAGAAAACCTTATCAAGGTTATATTGCCGAAGGTTCATATCCATTTATAAGAGAGGTGTATGCTATTTCGCGTGAAACTTTTGCTGGACTTGGTTCAGGTTTTATTTCTTTCTTTGCCGGAGATAAAGGGCAACGAATTGTTTTAAAATCTGGTTTAGTACCAGCCACAATGCCAATCAGACTAATTGAAATAAAAAAGAACAAATAAAAACAACAAATAATTCCTTATCCGTTATGTATAAAATAGCATTAAAAACTATCGGCGCTCTATTTGCTTTTTTTGGCTTATGTACTTCATCTTTGTTGGCTCAAGATATAACATACGCTATAAAACTTACTGAAAGCGAGCAATTTGAATCTGCAGAAAAAGCTTATGACGTTTTACTTAAACAAGAACCTAATAATGGTGACTACTATTATTATTATGGTGAAAACTATCTAAAACAATATTTTTCGGATCAGGCAAATACGTTGTTCAAAGAAGTTGCTGAACCTGCAGGTAAATTATTTACCAAGGGGATAGCTGTTGATCCAACAAATCCTATGAATTATATTGGTTTAGGTAAAATTGCCATGTATAATGGCGATACCAGTCAGGCTAAGCCTTATTTTGATAAAGCCCTTTCGTTTTTGCCCACCAAAAAAAATAAGCTAATTATGTCTCCGGATAGGCAAGCTTTAGTCCTTTACAAGATTGCAGAAACCTACGTTAAAGCCGAAAAACCAAATCTTGCTGAAGCAATTTCTTTATTAGAAAAAGCAAAGAGTATTATAAAAGATCCTAATCCAAAAAATGCCGGTAAGGATATAGTAAAAGTTCCTGAACTTTACTTGGTTATTGGCGACTATTATATTTACGGATTAAACGACGGATCAAATGCCATCGAAAACTATAAAAAGGCACAAACCTTAGACCCCACTTCATCCAAAGCAAAACTTCGTATTGGGCAATTATGGGTAAGAGCTAGAAATTACAATGATGCCCTATTATATTATAAGGAAGCCCTTAATATTGATTCCACTTTTGCACCAGCTTACCGTGAATTAGGCGATTTATATACTTTGGCTCGCCAATATGATAATGCTATTGCAAATTATAAAAAATTCCTAAGCCTCTCCGGAGATAACATTTCTGCAAAAATCCGTTACGCCTCCGCTTTAATAAATGCTAAAGATTATGAAGAAGCCATTATTGACATCAATCAAATTTTAATGGTTGACTCCACCCATAATGATTTAAACAGAGCTTTGGCTTATTCTTATTATGAAACTGGCAAATTTGATAAAAGTATAGTTTACATTCAAAAGTTCCTGAAAAATGCAAAACCAGAGAAAATCAGAGCCGATGATTATGTATATTGCGGAAGAGCTTATGCAAAGATAAAAAACGACTCTTTAGCTGCAGCAAATCTTTATATTGCTTTTCAAATGGATACCACAAAAGCCGATCTTTTATCAGAAATAGCTCTATCATACAGCAAATTAAAAAAATACGATGAGGGAATTAGTTTTTTTGAAAAGAAAATTGCCATGGGCAAAGCCGTAGCCAGCGACTATTATAATCTGGGAAAGGTTTATTATAATGTTCAAAAATGGGATAAAGCCGATACTACTTTCGCCACCTTTAATGAATTACTGCCCGATTATGTTCAAGGTTATAGCTGGAGGGCTCGTACCAAATCGAATATGGATCCCGACGCAAAACTTGGATTAGCCAAACCAATTTATGAAAAATTAGTCACTAAAGCGCTTCCCGATTCCGCTAAATACGTTAAAGAAATTACGGAAGCCTATTCATTCCTGAGTTATTATTATTTTGTACAATACAACATATCTCACAGCACTCTTGATGCAGCTAATTCGGTATTGTATTGCGAAAAGGTATTAGCAATCACACCAAATGATGAAAAAGCCAAGACCATTCTCAATGAAATGAAAGGAAAAGTAAAATAAATTTAAAAACAAGTTAGTCTATTATAAAACAAAACCATAAACCCAGTTTATAAACCCAGCGTCACAATTTTTTTATTATTAATTAAAATTTATTTATTTTTGTGGCGTTAAATTATTTACAAATCTAAATTAATTAAAAACAGTAACTAAACTTAAATTCTTTAAAAATGAGCAAAAACGGTCAACCACTAAAAGATGCATTACGTTCAGTATTTGCAATCGGTACTATTGTGATAGCCATTGTTATCGGTTTCGTGATTTTCAAATTCATCATGGGAAATCCTATCAACTTCGAAGGCGGAAACCCTAAAGGCCAAGCACTACCAGGAAATTATTTAGGAATTATTTATAAAGGGGGATTCATCGTACCTTTGTTAATATCCCTTTTATTAATTCTTTTTACCTTCGCTATTGAACGTGCAATTACACTTGCAAAAGCAAAAGGAAAAGGTAAAATTAATGTATTTGTTACCAACATTCAGAATTATCTTGCAAAAGACCAACTTGATCAAGCTATTGTTGCCTGTGACAAACAAAAAGGATCTTTGGCTAATGTTATGCGTTCGGGTTTAAATAAATACAAAGAGTTAAAAGATGACGAAACCCTTGAAAAAGAACAAAAAGTTTTATCTCTTCAAAAAGAATTAGAAGAAGCCACAGCTTTAGAATTACCTATGCTTTCACGTAACTTGGTTATTCTGTCGACTATTGCTTCTATTTCGGTACTTATCGGTTTGATCGGAACTGTATTAGGTATGATCCGTGCATTTGCCGCCTTGGCTTCCGCAGGTTCACCTGATGCTTTAGCTCTTGCAACCGGTATTTCTGAAGCTCTTATTAATACAGCTTTCGGTATCAGCGGTTCAACTATTGCTATTATTCTTTTCAATTATTTCACTACACGTATCGACAGCTTAACATTTAAAATGGATGAAGCTAACTTCAGTTTGATTCAGACATTCAATACAAAAATTAAACGATAATTTATTCTGTTTTTTATAGCCTTTTGCTATTCATAAATAGATTAAAAAAAAATCAATATGCCAAAAATTAAGCTACCGGTTAAATCTCCACACATAGACATGACGCCTATGGTGGACTTATTTTCGCTGTTGTTGACATTCTTTATGTTAACCTCATCTTTTAGACCCCAGGAAGCTGCAATTATTGACACCCCAACATCTGTATCAGAAAAACAATCGCCAGACAAAAACATAATGACGTTATTGGTTGATAAAGATGGTAAAGTATTTTTCAATATTGATAATGGAAAAGACTCTTCTACAAAATTCAGGGCCGACGTATTGCAGGAAATGGGTAGCAAATATAATATCAAATTTAACAAGACTGAAATCGAAAGATTTACTAAAATGTCATCTTTTGGGATGCCCATTAAACTTGTTAAATCATGGTTAAATACTCGCGATTCTAAAAAGATTGAACAGTACCAGGTAGGTATGCCTATGGACTCTCTTGATAACCAACTTTTATACTGGATTTATTGCTCACGCAAGATTAATCCTAATTTTGAAGTAGCTATCAAAGCAGATGCCACTACCGATTATGCCAAGGTTAAAAAGGTAATGGACTACTTACAGGATAACAAGGTTAACAAATTCAATCTGGTTACTAATCTTCAAAAAGAAGAGGCTAAGCCAAGTGATATTAAATAATTTTGATTTTAAATCATAATATACGGAGAAATAAATATGGCTGAAATAATCCAAGAAGAAAGTGGAAAAAAAGGAGGAAAGCGTAGAGCTAAAAAATCGGCTCCACACATTGATATGACCCCAATGGTTGACTTAATGTGTTTGCTTATTACCTTCTTTATGCTTACCACGGCCTTCAGTAAACCGAAGGTTATGGAAATTACCATGCCCGAGAAAAATGACACTGATAAACCTGCTGACGCCCCTAAAATTTCGGCTGACCGAACTCTCAATATTCTAATTACTGGTAATGATAAAATTTATTACTATAATGGATTGGCAGAACCCGGAAAACCTTTACCAACTTTAGTAGCTACTAATTACAGTAAAGATGGAATTCGTAAAGTATTATTAGGACTAAATAAAGATCTGTTCACAAAAATTTACGATTTGCGCCAAAAACGTTTAAAAGGCGAAATAAAAATGGCTGATTCAACCTTTAATAATCAGGTTAAGGGTTTTAAAAGAGCTGATAAATTAGGACCTATTGTGCTAATAAAAACCGACGATAAAGCCAAGTATAAAAATGTAGTTGACATTATTGACGAAATGGCTATTGCTACCGTTGCACAATACGTTGTTGTTGACATCTCCCCGATTGAAACGGGAATGATAAAAAACGCTCCTAAATAAATTGATATTTGTAATTAATATTTAAAAAGTAAAACTATGGCAAAAAAAGAGCGTGCCGAACAATGGGACGAAATCGTTTTTGAAAAAAGGAACAAAGCTTATGGTGCTTACTTTTTGCGAAAAATCTATAATAAGCATTTAAACATTTCTCTTGCAATTTCTGCTACTATTTTATTGTTAGCCGTAACCATTCCTTTGGTTGCCGGATACATGAATAAAAGAACCAGAATCATTGAAGATAAATCAGTAGCTGCCGAAATGATGGATTTAGCTAAAAGAGAAGATGCACCACCACCTCCTCCACCTCCACCTCCTGCTGAAGCTTTGGAACAAAAGGTTAAGTTTACGGCTCCTGTGGTTGTTGAAGAAGAAGTGGAAAGTGGCGGATTGATGTTACAGGACGATTTGAACAAACAACCGGTAAACAATGTGCCTGTTGAAGGTGATCTTGTGGTTGAAGATAAACCCGTAGAACAAGTTATCGAACAAGCTGCGCCACAGGAAATTTTCACAGTGGTTGAAGAATCACCCTCTTTTGCGGGTGGCGAAGAATCGCGTATCAAATTCCTGCAGCAGAATATTTCTTATCCTCAGGTAGCAAAGGAAGCTGGTATCCAGGGAACCGTTTTTGTTACCTTCGTAGTTGAAGTTGATGGTTCGGTAAGCGACGTAAAAGTATTACGTGGTATCGGCGGCGGTTGCGACGAAGAAGCTATCAGGGTTGTTAGATCTATGCCCAAATGGTCTCCCGGTAAACAACGTGGACGGCCTGTAAGGGTACAGTTTAACATGCCTATCAAATTCATCCTTCAAGGATAATAAAGAGCATATCACAACTTAAAAAAACCCGGTAATTCGTTATCGGGTTTTTTTTATTTTTCCCAAGTTTATGGTTCGACATTACCCTCAGCGTTTGAAAAACCCTGGGGGTTTCTAAAAAAAATGGTTAGCATAAACAGGGAAATCGTCAGAGTGACCGAAGAAATGGTCAAAGCGACTGAAGAATTAGTCAGAGTAGCCGGAGAAATGGTTAGAGTGGACAGAGAAGTCGTCCGAGTGAACAGAGAAGTCGTCCGAGTGAACGGAGAAATCGTCCGAGTGAACGGAGAAGTCGTCCGAGTGAACGGAGAAGTCGTCCGAGTAGCCGGAGAAATGGTCTGAGTAGCCGGAGAAGTCGTCTGAGTGGCTGGAGAAGCCATTGGGATAACTAAAATCAAATTTGCTGAGAATTCGTTAGGATAAGGTGGTGGTTAAACGTGATTAGCCCCGAATTCAATCCAGGGTAAAACTGTTCTGCAAATCAGAAACCCCGGAAGGATTCAATATGGTTGTAATTGAACCTTTCCGGGGTTTCTGACGATAAAATCGACGCATATTCCGGATTAAAATCTCTTCAGTACCTTAGCAATCCTTTTGTCAATCAAACTTTTTTTTGCTATTCTTAACTCCGGCAATGGGCGTACGTTGCAACCCGTTTAAAACAACGACATTTGCAGGGGTTCATCCAGCGGATTTTCTTCGGTTTTCTTACTCTTTGCGTCCTCTACTTTTTCGGGATTGGTAATTTCAAAATCAATATCTTTGGGTGGTATTGCTTCTCCATCCTTTTTCCCCTCGTCCTTCAATACGGCAGGTTTGGCTGGCGCTGCCTTTTTCGGTTCAAAACTGATAACCGGCTTTTCGGAAGGAACTTCCTTAACCGGAACTTTCGGTGATAATCTCACCGGCGTTTTAAAACTGATTTCCGGTTTACTTATTTTCCCGGGCTGGCCCGCCCCTGCTTTTTCTATTTGCACCGCATCGTCCTGATTGCTGGTTTCCGCATCTTTTGCGTTTCGATCAACCTTTTTGGCGCCGTCCCCGGCAGTCTTCTCACCGGTTTCGTCCGTTTCATTAAAAATTTCACCGGTTTCCGGGTTGTCATCATCCGAACCGGCATCATCATCCAACGTTTCCGGTATCGTATCGTCCTCTTCTTTTTCGTAAGGCAGAGGGTCGAGCGGTATTATTTCCTTTACAGGGAAAGCCGACAACTTTTTTCCGACAGCTTTATATCCTTTTACATCAATAAAGTCGGCCAGAGGCAGAATTTCGTTCGGATGCGGCTTTTTCAGGGCTGCTTCATCAAATAATAATTCTACCTGCGGAAGCACATCGATGGAAACAAAAATTAATTTAGAGCCATCGCTTTCGCCAATAAAATCAGTTTTTTTATCTCCACCTTCCGCTATAAAGCGTTTGACATAATAATCCTGTTTTGTACCATTAAAATAGACGGCTGTAATCACCTTTTCGGGATCATATTTTTCAATAATCATCAGGTCGTCGTCGAAATGATTAGCCAGGTCGAAATTAACCAGCTTATATTGTCCCGACTGCATGATGGTAAGTATTTTATCGTCGCCATGAAAATCGCCCAGCAGCTTACCTCTTGTTTCGGTATTCAGTCGTTTAATGCTTTCGTCGAACCAGATTTCGCGGGCGCCAAGTGTGGAAACTCCATCTTCCTTTTTTTCTATTTTGCGAACCAAATGCCGCGAAAGAATATTTCCCATCGAACCACGCCCTTTGATTTCGAGGGCGCTGAAATCAAATTCAAAGAAAAGTTTCTTAAGCTTTGGCTTTGCTTTCAGGTAAATTTTAACGACTTCGGCTTCACCATTGGGATTGGCGCTAAAATAAAGCACTTTGCTGCCTGCATTTCCTTTGGTTAAATCGTATTCTTTGTCGCGGGTAATGCCCACAACCGCAAAACGCTTAACCATAGCCTTTCCATACTTTCCATCCTGGTAAACCATATTATAAATGGTGCGGTCGTCGTTGCGTTTAAAAACGTCAATATGGATTATATTTTCGCCAACAAAGATTTTTTCACTTACCTTGGTGACGATAAATGTACCGTTTTCACGAAAGACAATGATATCGTCGATATCGGAACAATCGCAAACGAATTCGTCCTTTTTAAGACCCGTTCCGGCAAATCCTTCCTGGCGGTTAACATACAATTTCTGGTTGGCGGCAGCTACCATCGTTGCTTCAATGGTATCAAAATTACGGATTTCGGTACGTCTCTCCCTGCCTTTGCCGTATTTCTTCTTTATCTGGTTAAAAAAATCAATAGCATAATCCACCAGATGCTCCAGGTGGAAAATGGTTTCATTTATTTCATCTTCCAGCCCTTTGATTATCTCATCGGCTTTTAAGGAATTATAGCGGGAAATGCGTTTGATTTTTATTTCGAGCAAACGAAGGATATCATCGGTGGTAATTTCGCGATAGAACTGCTTTTTGTATGGTTCCAATCCTTTATCCACGGTAACCAGCACATCTTCCCACGATTTACACTCTTCAATATCGTGGTAAATCCGGTTTTCGATAAATATTTTTTCGAGCGAAGAATAAAGAAGTTGTTCGGTAAGTTCGTTCTTTCTTATTTCCAGTTCTGTTTTCAGAAGGTTGAGCGTGTTCCCGGCCGAAACCCTGAGAATTTCCTTAACATCCGTAAAGCGGGGTTTATTTCCTTCAATAACGCAGGCATTGGGAGATGCCGATATTTCGCAGGCGGTAAAAGCATACAGAGCATCTATCGTTGTGTCGGGCGAAACGCCGGGCGAAAGGTGAACTAAGATTTCAACATTCTGAGCCGTATTATCATCAATCTTGCGGATTTTAATTTTGCCTTTATCGTTAGCCGCAATAATCGTATCGATGAGCGATCCGGTAGTGGTTCCGAAAGGAATTTCGGTTATTACAAGTGTTTTTTTATCAAGCTGGCTAATCTTAGCCCTGATTCTGACTTTACCGCCCCTGTTTCCATCGTTGTATCTGGAAAAATCAGCTAAACCACCTGTAGGAAAATCAGGAAATATTTCAAAGTCCTTCCCCAGCAAATGATTGATGGAGGCATCAATGAGTTCGATAAAGTTATGAGGAAGGATTTTTGAGGACAATCCCACGGCTATTCCTTCCACACCCTGAGCCAAAAGCAAGGGAAATTTTACGGGAAGAGTTACCGGCTCTTTATTACGTCCATCATACGACAGTTTCCAAAGTGTGGTTTTAGGATTAAAAACCACATCAAGGGCAAATTTTGAAAGGCGGGCCTCAATATAACGGGGAGCGGCAGCGCCATCGCCGGTAAGGATATTTCCCCAGTTTCCCTGGCAATCAACCAGCAGATCCTTTTGTCCAAGCTGAACCAGGGCATCGCCAATGGAAGCATCGCCATGAGGATGATACTTCATGGTGTGCCCAATAATGTTTGCCACCTTGTTGAAACGTCCGTCGTCAAGATCCTTCATGGAATGCAAAATCCGTCGTTGCACGGGCTTAAACCCATCTTCAATGGCGGGAACAGCACGTTCGAGGATAACGTAAGAAGCATAATCGAGGAACCAATTCTGATACATTCCCGACATGGGAATAATTTTCTGTAGTTCGCCCGAAGGCATTTCTACCGTGTCGTCGTGTTCATCAAAGTTATTGTCTACTTCTTCTATTTTGTCCATTTCTATTTATCCTTCCAAATTCTTAACAAAACTACTTCAGAAGCAAGAAAAAGCAAAGCTAAAAGTACAAAAGTTTTCCACAATTGTATTCCATTATTCATTTCCGAAAGCGCTTCCACAAGTGGTTTTTCTTTGACTTTGAACACTTGGATATTTTTTTTACCTGATTTATCGATCAGATTTTGCAGTTTATTTATGCTTAAACACTCAAGATTGGATTCGCGCCGGTCGTAATTAAAAGCAATACCGCTGATATCTTTATTCCCATCAAAAATAGTATAATTTCCGGCTTCTTTTATCTGATGATGCATTAGTAAAGAAAGCCTGAGACCCGTTTTCTTTATTTCGGGGATAACTTCAAAGTTTTTTTCTTTGCTCCTGATTTTAAATACCGGCTCACTGCCTGTTTTCGCTTCGGGCAAATCAATGATTTCATCATTTCCAAGATTATAAAACAACTTGTTGATATTAGCGCTCAGCAAAGCCATGCGATACAAAACGGGAACAAAAAGAGTATGTCGTGGAAAACTGGTATACTTACTATCCAACGGACTTGCAAAGAGGTAAACATAGCCTTTCCCAAACGGATAAACGCTGCAAAACGAGCATCCGTCAGCTAATGGCAGCAAGGTTTCGCCCGACGAATGAACGGTTTTTTCGATACGGAAATGCGAAAAGACAAAAGGCAAATCCAGGTTATCGGGAACCGATTCAAAAACATCGTTGAAAAGGATATTTTTAAAATTTATCGAAGCCATCTTAACTTTTGCCGTATCCTTCGAATGGAAAAGATCGGAGTGAACGGTTGCTAAAAAATTGTTGTAACTCTTTATATCCATGGTCTGCGATGGGATCACGGTAACACAGCCACCCTTGGAAACAAATTGGGTTAAAGCCTGGCTTAAGCCCGTGTTGATAGCCGGAAGCTGATTGAGAATAATAAAATTAAAATTATCGATGGTAGAATAATTCAGGCTGCTTTCTGGCGAATTGGTGTATTTTACGATTGAATCGCCAACGAACAGCGAATTAAGATATACATTCTCGGCAGCCCCATTTATACATAGCGCTTTAATGGTAGAAGTTACAGGATAGGTAAAATAGAATCTGTCGTCGAAAGTTATGGGATAATCGGTAATTTCCAATTTTCCGAACTGCCATCCATCTTCATGATTCGTATAAGGAATCTCCAGTTCAGCCTCTCCCCCGCCCTTGATATTGAAACTGGCGACAGCCCTTTGTTTGTTGTTTATGGTAAGCTTTAACGGAATTTTTTCGAAAGGTTCTTGGGATGTATTTTTAATCCTGACTTTCAGTTTTTCGCCTTGACCCAATTGATGAACGGGAGCTTCAAACCAGCAACTGTCAATATAAAGGTTGTTCGATACTTTGGATGCGACAGGAATAAGAA
>Ga0172381_10006270_pt1 | contig 11949 bp, 14 predicted proteins | sample Leawel6488metaG_FD_119754 | JGI IMG/M metagenome (GOLD analysis project Ga0172381, IMG submission 119754) | Leachate microbial communities from a municipal landfill in Southern Ontario, Canada - Leachate well 64-88 metaG | ecosystem: Engineered > Solid waste > Landfill > Unclassified | place...
ACGTAATATCAGAACTCGACAACATACAAGAGGTGACAGCATTCGCAGAAGATAATCCTATCTTGGGTAGTATGGTGTCGGTAAAGATAACTTGTGTAGATCCTGATCCCATGATTACGAAGCGAATAAAAAAACATTGTCGCAACAGGCTTGAGAGTTTTAAAGTCCCTGTAAAGATTTATGTTAAAAACACCCCCCAGGATAGTAACAGGTTTAAAAAGAAAAGACATGAACAAGTTTCCTGACATCAAAGCATTACCGGAGAAGGGTAATGATGTTATATTTTACCCGGAAATAAACCTCAATGAATCTATGTTTAACTTAAGAGAGACCTTAAGTTCACGATGGATAGGGGAAGGGGAAAAGGTTATTAAGTTTGAACATGCTTTTAAGTCTCATTATAAACTACAAGGCTACCCGGTAGCCGTTAACTCCGGAACGTCTGCCCTGCATCTTGCGTATCTTTTGGCAGGAATTCAACCGGGGGATGAGGTTATAGTCCCTGTATTTACTTGTACGGCTACAAATATCCCTTTACTATGGATAGGGGCTAAGATTGTATTTGCAGACGTTAACAATGATCTGAATATTAACTTTTACGACGTAGCAAGGAAAATAACCAGAAAGACAAAGGCGATAGTATGTGTACATTATGGGGGCGTTCCTTGTGATATGCTCGAACTAAAACAAGTAGCAGACAGTTTCGGGATACCTATTATTGAAGATGCAGCACAATGTCTCGGAGGAAAGTACAGGGGAGAAATGATAGGTAATATTTCTGACTATACTTGTTTCTCTTTCCAGGCAGTAAAGCAACTTACAACAGGGGACGGTGGTATGCTTGTTGTAAAAGATAAACAAAAAGCAGAAAAGGCTAAACGGTTACGATGGTTCGGGATAGACCGAAAAGCAAAACAAAACGGAATCTGGGAAAACGATATTACCGAGATTGGATATAAGTACCAGATGACGAATATAGATGCATCCATAGGACTGGCAGGATTGAAGATTGTGGACAAAGTATTGAATTACAGGAAGGAGTTATTCGAGTTGTACGCTGAAAATCTTAAGTATGTTGATTTGTTAGGATCAACTTCCATAGGAAGGGAGAATGCATGCTGGCTGGCAACAATCTTAACAGACGCAAATAGGGATAAGTTGATTCAAAAGTTATCAAGTGAACATATTGAAAGCGGGGTTATTCATTATAGAAACGATCAGTATTCAATTTTCGGAGGTAAGCAAAAATTCACAAACATGGATGAACTTGAAAATAAATATCTTGTGCTTCCTTTGCATACTAAGCTAACAAAGCCGGATGTAGTAAGAATTTCAAATGCTGTTAATAAATGGACATAATCAGACATTGTAATATTACCCAAGAGCAATTAAATGACATTGCAAGGCTAAAGGCTAAGGCGTGGCCGGGTTATTCTGTTAGACAGCATATACGGTGGATGGAGTCTAACCTTAAGTATAAAGATTATCATATCATGCTAAACGATAACGGACTTAAAGCGTACATGAATATTTTCACAAAGTGGGTTATACTCGATTCAAAAGAGACGGTAGTATATGGTAGCGGGAATCTTTGTTCGTTAGGGACTGGATACGGGTTTATTTTGCTTAAGCAACTTCCTTTACATGAGGGTTATTTTGGATTTTGCAAACCTGAATTATTACGTTATTACCAACTTTTAGGATGGAAAGCAGGGTTAAATGTATGCATGCCAAATGTGGACTTGGTTAACTACATAGCAATATCATATAATTTACAATTCAATCAATTAACGTATTTAGATGGAAGATTTTAACATGAAAATTAAAGGTTTTTGGCACGTATGTATGATTAACGATTACGAACAGATAATCGCTGAACAGTTAAAGTTAATCGAAACATCAGGACTCTATGAAAGAGTAGATACTATCTATGTAGGATGTATCGGCAAATCTACTTTAAAGGTACAGGAGTTATTTCAAGATTACAAGAAAATTAAGATCGTACTTCATGAAACAGAACTTTTAAAATATGAATTCCCAACCCTTGAGCTTATTTATAATCATTCTAAACAAGACAAGTTCTTTGGTTTTTATATTCACACTAAAGGGGTAAGTTGGCCGGGCAACGAAGGGGGCAGGTATTGGCGTGATTACATGAATTATTACAATATAGAGAAATGGAAAGACTGTCTTAAGATGCTGAATAAAGGATATAATCTTTGTGGGGTAAAACTACTGACAGAGAAAGACGGTCCTGCTTTTCATGTCCATTATTCAGGTAATTTCTTTTGGTTTAAATCTTCATATGTCGAGGGGCTGAAAGATCCATTTACGTTAAATACAAAAAACAGGATTGAAGCAGAGATGTGGATAGGAAGCGGGGATAAGCCTGTTCCAGCTTCGCTCTGCCAGTTATTTGTTGATTACAACACGAAAGGGAAATTTAATCAAAAGAAACAGACACAGGGCAAAACATACGTGCATACGCTGTGCTGGAACTTAGTTTCAGAAAGCGAGAAAATAGTCGAAAGGTTATACACCCAAAATTACACGGAAGATTTTGAACATTATCTTGTTGACTTAGGGTTCCCTTTGACAAAAGGTGATGAAGTGCCGAAAGATATAAAAGCGTCCCAGGAGAAAAACAGTAAGGATTTACTTTCACTTGCTAAAAGATACGGAAGTAAGGTAATGAAACTTGATAATATCGGGGTAAGTCAAAACTGGACTAATGTATTTCGCACACTTAAGTTAAAAGATGAAGATGTGCTAATAGGTGCAGACCCGGATGAACATACTTTAGATCATGGGTGGGTGGATGCTATGGCATCTGTGCTGAGGTCGGAACAATACAAGATAGGTATGGTGTCTTTATTGATGCAAGGACATGAGGTGGTATTAAAAAAAGAAAAGGGTTATATTCAAGAAGAAATAATTAACGGGATAAGGGTATGGTTCCTGAGTTGTGATATTAACTGGGCGTTGATAGGTTTTTCAGGGGAGTTTCTTAATGCCATTAAAGAGATACCTTACCCGGCAGATTGTCCGAGGTATGGATATATCGAAAGCATGACACGTCCATACTTCAAGAAGTTGGGGTATAACTGGGTTATCCTTCCGGATTACAGGGTAGAACATACAGACTTCGAACTGGGTGAACCGGGAGCAAGCAAGCTTTTAAGGGAATGGAAAAATTTAATAATTTTCAAACGTAACATTTACGGACAGATAGACTTTTATGAATATCTTAAACTTAAACAGGAGGGCAAAGTATGATCTTCATTACAGGAATAGCCGGGTTTGTTGGTTCGAACTTAGCCAATGAACTTTACATGCAAGGATACGATGTAGCGGGATGTGACAATTTACAATTCGGATATCCACAAAATATACATCCGGGTATAAAATGGTCTAAGCAGGATATTTCAGATATTTCAGAAGAAAGCCTTACACAAACAACTACCTTGGTACATTGTGCTACTGCGAACATTATTTATTCACAGGATAACCCGATAGACACATTTAAGACAAATGCCTTGAAATCTTTCGAGCTTATAAAGAAATTCAAAGGAAAGATCGTTTACACTTCGACAGCCTCAGTATATGGGAATGCGGAGAAACTGCCAACCCCGGAAGATGCTGAAAAAAAAGTAACCAATGCGTACGACCAGAGCAAACTATTAACAGAAATGTTTCTTAACGAACGTGGAAACTATACCACGTTAAGACTGAGTAATGTTTACGGTAAAAACCAACGCCCTGAAAATCCTTATGCCGGTGTAGTTGCAAAGTTTATACAGTCAATAAATGAAAGTAAACCTGTAGAAATCATTGGTGACGGTCTTGCAACAAGGGACTATACTTATTATAAAGACACAATATCAGCGATAATCAAAGCTATTGAATTGCCTGCTTTGAATACAGAGGTTAACATTTCTTCGGGAATAGAAACATCAATAATTAATTTAGCGTTTAAGATTTATGAAATTTACGACCTGCCAATGAACATGACTTTTATTCCTAAGAGACAAATTGATGGAATCGAGCGTAGATGGATGGACACGCAAAGGGCGCATAAGTTGCTCGACTGGAAACCAGAATATACATTAACCGAAGGATTAACAGAAACTATTAATGGATTATCATCACTACAAGAAGCCCAAGAAGGGGAAACGCTATAAAGGAGTCTTCCGGGTAAAAAACTCATACGGCAGTGAGTATATTATAGCGAAGATAACTTTTAACAAGAAAGTATATACAATAGGGTCTTTCTGTTCGGAAGAAAAAGCAGCGTATGCTTATAATATAGTTGCAAAGATGTTCTTCGGTAAAAACGCTTACCTGAATAAAATCCACCAAAGTTAAACTATCTTAGTTTTATTATTGTTAATTAGTCTAAATAAGCATTAACTTGCATTGAATTTACTTGTTTGCAGACATAAATTTAATGCTTATGGACAATTTAGTTTTTAATTGTACCGATGCACTACCACAGCCGTCATCTCCTGCATGTCCTACGGACTACGGGGAGCGAGTTGTAGCAGTAGCGTTCATGAAGGAGGGAGGCACGTTTACCGTTGCTACTGACTACGCTACAGCAGCAGAATTCCAAACAGCAATAACAGCGGGTGAAGTAACATTTATCAAGGGATTTTCAAATGGACACAGGATCAAACAGGGATCAACGACCTTAAGCGGGGACGACACACTAACAGGAGGGGAAGAGGAATACGATAAAGTGTACCGTGTAGAAGGCAGGATCAGGTTGTTTGATGAAACCGTAAAAGACTCTTTGACAAAGATTGACCGATATTCACAACTCAGGTGCTGGTTCTTTACGGATAAAAATTACTGCTACGGTGGTTCAACGGGATACAAGGGGATACCATCATTTGACGATGTCATCCATGAAGGCAAAGGACAACCGCCTTACATTCCATTTTACTTCGACTATACCTCGATAGGGTACGACAATGCTAATTATGATGCGGATTACGAAGACCTGGCAAATCCTTAAAATATGGTACTTGACGAAAGTAAAATAATAAACCTTATAAAAAAGCCCCTTAACGGTGAAGCCATCGCTACAGGGGCTTCTTTGCAATCAAAACACAAGATTCATATTACTGGCGAAGGCTATGAGTCTTTGCTTAAACAAGTAGAAGGATTCGAGGGGGATACTGAATTCAGCATACGTACACAGGTAAGTAAGCCGGCTACGATGCAGATCACAAGTATTATTCTTGATAACTTGAATAGGTGGGTTAATGCACAGGGAACAGTTAAGAAAGTTGACTTTAAAGATTCTAAGAAGAATAAAGAATTCGAGAGGGTTTTATCCCAAGTATGGAACGGAAAATCGTTTGATTATTTTATTCGTAACTTTTATAAAGAGGCCATATATACAGAATTCAACGGCTTCGTATTAGTAACGAAACCAAAAGTCATAGACGGTTTTATTAACCGTGAAGGACGCTTGACAAAGCATGACGGGAAAGCCTTAGACCCGTACATGATATTCGTTTCAATATCTGATGTCCATGACTATTATCTCACAGGTGATAAAGTGGAATATTTAATTATTAATTTAGACAAAAACAAAAAAATATATAGGATCATTGACGATGCCAAAGACATTATTGTAAATTTCGAAAATGACAGTATCACGGAGCGGGACGAAGTACCCAATGAAATTGGATACGTACCGGCAATAAAGATAACGAATATCAATGATTCACTTTTGAACAACCAAGTAAAGACCTCCCCGATAGGTCATATCATACCAGCGCTGAACAGGTATTTTTCTTGTGATGCAGACTTAAGGATTCAATTCATAAGACATGCTTATCCTAAGCTGGCTATTGTAGTAAAGAAATGTGTCACATGTGGGGGGCAGGGTAAGATGCCAAAGGTAAACAAAGACGGCACTTTCGACATGGACACGATGATAAAGTGCAATACTTGTAAAGGTACAGGGAAGGAAATCCCAATATCAAGGGACGGGGTTATTGGCTTGCCGGAGTTTATGCAACAAGGAGACTCGGCTTATCCCGGTTCTCCTGCAAGTTATGTCACACCGGACACAGATAGCCTACGAATATGTATCGAAGACTTAGAAAAGCAACGTAAAGATATTATTTATTCCGGCACAGGGGACAAGGGACTGATAAGCGACCAGATAAGGGAAGAAACGGCAACTTCGACATTGGTAAGTACAAGGTCACTCGAAGACAGGATTTCCGAGATTTCTGCTATGGTAGAAGATTTTGAGTTGTTTTGTAAAAAAGCTATTAAAGACCTGCATAAAGATTTCGCACGGAACACAGACTTTTCTATTACCGTAAAGTATGGCCGTCGGGTAGCAATAAAAGGAGAGACAGAGCTACTCGAAGAAATCACTAAGAGCAAGACAGCAGGTATGCCGCTTAGTTATATCCACGCTTTGCACAGGGATTTGATTTATGCAAAATACAAGAATAATGATAGTGAACTGCAACGGCAATTAATTCTTTCAGATGTAGAGCCGTTCGCAGGATACAGCATAGACGAAATGTTAAAATTAATAGACCGTCTTGATCCTGAAGATGTTTATATTAAGTTAAACTTCGATTCTCTTATAGACAAGTTTGAACAGGCGAATATTATTGAATATTATAAACCCGAACTTGATTACAAGCAGCGTGTAAGCGCAATAAGAAAAGAACTATTAAATTTCAAACAAAATGCCGTGGTATAAAGATTCAGATAATAATTTATACTTCATGTCAAACAGATTATGGAAACATGCGGTGAAGTTGCAACCGGGATTAAAAGAAACAATCCCTGAACCTATAAAAGAAAATGATGCTGATGTGCCTTTTACAAACGATACACCTAAATTCACGCAGGTAAATTCGTTGGAAGGTATAAGCGATTCAACGGAACTGGAAAATGCACCAATAAAAAAGCAAGAACCCGAAAAACCAAAACGCAATGTTAGTAGAACAAATAAATCACGCCGGCAGGCGCATAGGAAGGTACGCTGACTGGACTCCCGAATTCTGGGAAAAGATGGTCAAGCAATGGGGAAAAAAGCTAAGATGGGTAAAAGTCCCCGAGCCTGTTAATAAAAGTGCAACAAAGTTAGATACTGAATATGTATCTGACAATACAATAATTAAACCGATAAAACGTAAAAAGTGAAAGAACAAGATGTTGCTTACATAAGTGAGCAGTTTGGTATATCCAAGGAAATTGTTGAGAGTTCCGTTAATGACGGCACGCTCAGTCAAAGGATTAAGGATTCCCTTGTTGACAAAGTAATCTACAACAAGGAGGAATTCGAAACTTTTAAGACCAACTTAACTACCGAAGCGTCTGATAATTATTTCAGGTCGCTGGTAGAAAAAGCAAACAAAGGGGACATTCCCAATGAATTGCACAAACCTATAAAGGGGGCAGCGTTACAACAATTAGAGCGTGACCTCTCGAAAGATTACGAGATAACCGATTATTCAAATGTCAAAGACCTTATCAGTAAGGCAATTCAGAAACAGTCTGCAAACGGTAAACCGAATGCCGAACTGGAAAAGCAGGTTGATGAATTGAAAACGGTTAACCTCAGGCTTGCTCAAGAAAAGGAAGATGCCTTGAAAACGGTTGAGCAAAAATACAAATCCCAAAATATTGAACGGGACAAGCTCGATGCATTAAGGCAGACTCCATTTGATTATTCCGAAGTTAAGCCAGAGGAATTGGAGAAGGTGAAATTAAGAACACAAAATCTCCTTAAGAGTGTTTTTGACTCAGAGTATATGTTGGATTATGACGACAAGAATCGTTTAGTTGTTAAAGATAAAGAAGGAAATATAAAGAAAAATAGCGCAACTCTTGATCCCGTGCCAGTTAAAGACGTGCTTGTTGAACTCGCAGTAGAGTACAATTTGAAATTACAAAGTCCTGACCAGGGGGGCCAGGGTGGTAAGTCCTCCCATCAAACAACCGGAGTTTTCTCAAATGAAGACGAATATATGAAGTGGTGTGCAGCGGAAAAGATTTCTCCTACATCACCGAGAGCGTTGGAAATGCGAAGAAAAAGCGGTTTAATAAATTCTTAAAATGGCAATTACAAATACTGCCCTGCTAAATGCGCTTGCAGAACTTTCCGATCCGGCAAATAAGGATATGAGGGTTCCAAATTATGGGGCAACGAAGACCTTTAATAAGTATAAAAAGAATGTTATACTTAATTACGATGAATTTAATTTAATCCGAAATCAAAGCGATCTGCAAACAAAACAGATTGACTACCTGAAAAGAGTTTCAGGGACGGTAAATAGTTACCGTTCAGCCTCTCTGTCCGGGGAAATGCCGGACTCTGTACGTGATACACTTACCTTTGTAACGTATTCACGGCAATTTACTATCTCTGACGATGTGGCAAGAAACAACACACAGAAAGCCCAAAAGCAAATCGTGGCACAAATCAGGAATTCACGCCTTGACATAGGATCAGAGATTGAAGATGCCGCAGTAGCCAAGTTGGAACTTTTCAAAAATACCGTACAAGGTGACAGGGGACTTGGTACATGGAACGACACTACGTACACTATGGGAATAGCGAATGGATCTAAAACTGAATATTACAATTACATCGAGTCAGAAATGAGGGCGTTGGATTATTCAGGTATGCTACAGGAGGTCCATAACCATACGCTTAACTCATTAATAAATTACCAAACTGCACAGGGTGGAAACAATTCTGCTAACTTACAGTTCCAGTATCCTAACTTTGAGTTTGAGATGACAAACGCAGTGGAAACAGGAGGTTATTCTACAGACTACTTCGGTAATTCGTATGTCATTCCTGCTGGTACTATTGCTCTCGTGGATTGGATACCTGGAAAAAACAGGGAAGGATATATAAATCATGGTTTATGGGATTTCACTGCCATGCCTGACCCGTTTGGCCTCTTCGATACTATGGCAGTTGCGGTTTATAAAACCGTACAGGATTCTTCGAGCGGAGGTGAAGATATAGGTGGGAACACCCAGGATGCCGTCTGGTTATATGAAGTGTCTATTGATGTAGCATTTTATATTCCAGCACTTTCTACCGGAAAGTTAGTACAGAAATACGGATTGTTAACAGCTTAAAATTAAGGGGGTGAAAATCCCCCTTTTATTATGAAAAACTTAAAAATAACAATTAAGGTAATCATTGTATTATCATTTCTTGGCGTGGCAATGTCGGGGAGTTTGATAATTGCAGGTATAGCCGGTATATTATCAGCATGGTTTTTCTTAGTTGAAAACAAAATATGAATATTCTTGTAGTTATGCGAAAGGAGTTTGCGGGATGTGGATTTTACCGCATGTACCAGCCGCATAATCATTTAGCAAAGAATTACGATGTACAAGTTCTTATCACGAATGGATTAAGCCAGTTTCCGGATGCTAAGTTAAAGATGTATGATATTGCGATTTGGCATAAAGCATACTTTGATTTCGACGATATACAAAGGGCTAAAAGTTTAGGCATACTTACGATAGCAGACTTTGACGATCATTGGATATTACCGAGAGAACATATATTTTTTCAAACATGCCAAAAAGACAACACAAGCTCTAAGTTACATAGGTTGATCCGGGCGGTTGACGTGGTTACATGCACGACAGACTTACTTGCCGATGCAATTTATAAGCATAACAGAAAAGTCTATGTTTTGGAAAATGCCTTCGATGCGAATTACGAAGGGTGTAAACCGGGAAGGACGAAAGATAAAAACTTTGTCTTCGGATACTTAGGTGGACATACCCATACAAGGGATATACTCGAACTTAGGGGACTGCAAAGGGAACTTACCTTGACAGAGTCAGGATATGAATTCCGGCTTTTCGGGTACGACGGTGGATGGGTTTATAAACGATATGCGGACATATTGAGCGACACAAAGCAGAGTAAGAATTTCTCGCTCTTCAAAGGTGCTGACATATGGAACTACCCAAGGTTTTATAATTACATGGACTGTTTGCTTGTTCCGCTTGAAGATACTAAGTTCAACTCGATGAAAAGTGAACTTAAGTTAATCGAGGCCGGGTTTTTCAAAAAGCCAGTGATAGTATCAGACGTGATGCCTTATTCTCCGCTTGCAAAATATTGTCTTGCAGTAAAAAGAAGAGAAGACTGGGCGAGACATTGTAGAAGGTTATTAAAAGAAAAGAATTTAGCCCGTGATTTGGGCGAGACATTATACGAAGCAGTACAGAGGTTCTCGATAGAAAAAATAAATAAAAAAAGATATAAATTATACAGAGATGTACTCAACGACAGAAATATTAACAGCAGCAACCGGCCTTGTAGGGTGGTCGAGTTCAACTGATGCAATTTATGACTCTATATCTTCAGCGTTAAAAGCATCCTCATCCGGGTATTACGTTAACGAACTTCCGGGGGTGACAGTAGCGTTATTGAATTACGTCCCCGTGGATAAGTCTGTATGTGACTACCTTCCTGCTATACATAATTCCGAAACACTAAAAGTTATTGATGCTTTCCTTGCTAAACAAAAGAAAGATTTAGCGACTAAAGAACTATTATCTAACGTAACCCTGTTACAGGGTTATGATGACCTTGATAAAAAGATAAGTCAAAGTGGAAGGTTCATCGGGTATGCGATCACTCCAAGAGAAAGTAAAAGTATAGTTTCAAAGATCCAGCAAGTGGGGTTTATCTCTGATGCTGCACAATCCTTTACTCTGTATCTTTATTGCACGAACACAAAGTCAGCAATACAATCAAAGACAATTACCATATCCACTCCAGATACCTTGGAATGGACGACATTAAACTGGGATATTTACTTCGACTCTTCGACTTACGGGGCAGGACAACGGTACTTAATAGGGTACTTTGAGTCTGACCTGACAGCTAATCTTTATGAAAGTGTATGGACAGGATCGCAAGGTCATATTGCACAAAGGATTTTCGGGCATTACATGGGTATATCCCCTATGCGGTTTAACTCAGGTACGTTGAACTCCACTTATATCCCGGATGTAAAGTATCTCAAAAGTGCGCTTAATTGCCATACTCCCGGGTTCAATTTAAGATTTAATGTTAAATGTGACATAACAAACGTATTAGTTGATAATATAGGAATGTTCGCTCAAGCCGTACAATACCAGGTAGCTATAAGAATCTTGAACGATGCCTTGTCGAATATTGAACTCAACAATGTGACAAGCGCTTTACAACATCAAGAGAGGTGGAAGGAATTAGTGACAGAATATACAGGTAAGTTACATGGTGGATTGATGGAAAATGTAGGGTATATCCCGGGGATTATAGACCGATTGAGTTTAGATTTCTCTATGCTGGATTCCGTTTGCCTGCAAGGGAAATCGAATGAAATACATGGGGTAAGATGGTAACCTTAGAAGTGTTCATTGACCGTTTAAAAGGCTTAGAATATCAAGCCAAAAAGATAGGGACAGAGATTCTTTTTAAGCGAAGTTCAGAGATAGTAAAGAAGAACAATGCAGAGCTGATAAAAGGGCTTAACACCCAGGGAAAGATAATTCAACGTGGATATTCACCGGCATACGGGAAGAGGCGAAGGAAAGCAGGCCTTCAAACGTCGTTTGTGGATCTGTATTTTACAGGGAAGTTCCAGGAATCAAGTAAAGGGGTGAAAGCGGTCGAGGGGTTGGATATAGATTCTGGAGTGGATTATGAGAAGTATTTAAGAAAGAATTATGAAGATATTCGTGGCCTTAACAAACAGCAAGCCGATGAAGAGGCTGAGAAAATTGCTAAGTTGTTGGCCGTTGAATTAAAGAAATATTTAGTAAAATGAAAAATTTAAATGTAGGGAAATTAAAGTTAAAAGTTTGTGAACACCAGGGTGATATTAATTACCTGAGGTTCGTAAAGTTCAAGCAGTATGCGCCACAGTTTTGGGAGAAAAT
>Ga0172381_10006271_pt1 | contig 11946 bp, 4 predicted proteins | sample Leawel6488metaG_FD_119754 | JGI IMG/M metagenome (GOLD analysis project Ga0172381, IMG submission 119754) | Leachate microbial communities from a municipal landfill in Southern Ontario, Canada - Leachate well 64-88 metaG | ecosystem: Engineered > Solid waste > Landfill > Unclassified | place...
GAATCAAAGTATTCGATAGTTCATTCAATAATTCGACTTCGTGCAACAATTACGCCGGATCTATTTTCTCCTATTTAAATGACAATTACCCTGAACGCTTACACACTAAAAGTTGACAGTATCAAATTATATAAAATCACTTTTTTATAATTCCCGCATTGATACATTCCTTTTGTCATTTTTAGTGAAGATCCCTTGTATTCGGTTAAACAAGTAATCAAGGGATTCTTACCAGAATGACAAAAAGGTTGGTTCTGCCGCGAAAAAGAAAGGATAGGAGATTGACCCCATTTGTCGAAGGAGTACTCGACTGAGAGATCTGAGAAATGCACGAAGCTGTGCCGATGTTATTTTTACAATAGGGTTATATTTGCATAGTATTATTCCTAGATTTCTCAATCGGAGTACCTCATTTCGAAATGACAAATATTGATTGTTTCTTTTAACAGGTTAGTTCTATCGCGAAAAAGAAAGTATTGAAGATTGACCCTATTACTTTCTAAAAAGCTGTCCGGAATTTGCGCAGCAAATATCCGGGATCCCGTTACCAAGCCGGTAAAAATGAAATACAATGCTTGTCTTGCATAGTCACGGGATTCCGGATATTTTGGAGTACCGAAATTCCGGAATGACAAATAAAATTTGTTTTTACCTTTCGGAACGACAAATATCGAGTGTTTCTTTTAACAGGAATTGCTTTCTAAAAAGCGGTCATCCCGGAATTTGCGCAGCAAATATCCGGGATTCCGTTACTAAGCCGGTAAAAATGAAATATAATGCTTGTCTTGCATAGCTACGGGATTCCGGATATTTCGGAGTACCGAAATTCCGGAATGACAAATAAAATTTGTTTTTACCTTTCGGAACGGCAAATCTTTATTTTGCTACATTTCATAAGCGATTACATCGTCTGGCGCGTGCTGACCGGAAGTCGTGACGGCAACGGCGACAGTGCCCTCGTTCGGATTATGCAGTTTGTGCGCGATGCCTTCGGGGACGATGATTTCTCTCAGCCATCTTCTTCCGTCAAACTCAACCAGATTGCCATTCAGTTTCAATTCCGCCGTCTCTTCCGTTTCCGGTTTTTTGAGCGTGACGAGCAGAGAGGATGTCGGCGACTCGACGCAGAAAATCTCTTTGAAATTTTTGTGAAAATGTTTTGCCGCTGTTTCATTTCCCGTGATGAAATTCGTATATGAATTTACGGCGTGGCCGAAAATCTTGCCGAGGTAGATTTCGTTATAGGTGATGCATAAATATCTGCTTGGCGGGTTCTCAGGTTTGACGCTGGCGAGACAGAGAATCTCCCAATACAGGTTTTTTTTGACAACTAACATCTTGCCATCTTCGCTTTGCACGATGGAGTCCGGATGGAGATTTCGGAATTCTTCCGCGCTGATATTTTCCAGCCATTTGTTTTCCGCCATATTTTCAATTTAAGAAGTTATAAGTTTACGTTTAGGTTAACAAATCAAACCGCGCAGGTCAAATAAAAAATTCGATAAAAAATTCGAGCAGATATAACGGCAGAAGTCAAAAATCAAAAATCTTGCAGGATCTTGTTTTCCGTTGTATATTTATATGGAAATTAGAAAGCAAAAAATGCCATCGTTTAATCATTCAATTATTTACCAAGTCAATATGAAAAATCTTCCACCGGTAACCATCAGCGTTATCAATTATAATGACAGGAAGTTTATCTTTCAGGCGATTGAGTCCGCCGTTAAGCAGACTTATCCCAATTTGGAAATCATCATTACGGACAATCTTTCCACCGACGGGACGCGCGAGGAAATCGAAGCTCGGCTGCCGGAGTGGGAGGCGCAGAGGAAACGCATTTCGGACGCAAGCGGCGAGAGCGGGATCGGTCCGGCGATGGTTTATGTCAAAAGCGAAGAAAATTCCGGTTTTGGCCGACCGCACAACCAGGCGTTTCGTATCGGCAAGGGGGAATTTTTCCTGCTCTTGAATTCCGATGCAATTTTGATGCCGAATTTTGTTGAAGAGGCGCTCAAGGTTTTTGGAGACGAAAGGGTTGGGGCGATACAAGGCAAACTGTTGCGCTATGATTTCAACAAGGGCGAACTTTTCAAGGATACGGGAGATTCAAGCCTAAACCGCATCGACACCGTAGGTTTGCAGATATTGAAAAACCGGCGCATTATCTGCATCGGGCAGGGCAGCGCGGATCGGGGACAATTTGAAAAGCAGATGGAAGTTTTCGGCGCTGACGGCGCGGTACCCACTTATCGCAAAACGGCGCTTGAGAGTATTAAACTGCCGATTTGGGACAGTCCGGACAAAAAGAAAGTCAACGAATATGAATATTTTGACGAAGATTTCTTTATGTATAAAGAAGATGTGGATTTGGCCTGGCGATTGCGGCTTGCCGGCTGGAATGCGATTTACACTCCGACGGCGGTCGCTTATCACGGACGAGGTTCCGGCGACAGTATGGCGAAGAGCTTTATCAAGATTATCCAAGAACGCCGCAAAATCAATCCGCGCGCGAAATATTATTCGTTTTTGCACCAGCGTTTGATGCAGATCAAGGACGATTCCCCTTCGCTGCTCTTTACAAAACACTTCTTTCCTTTTATAATCAAGGAAGTGGGAGCCTGGGGGTATATGGCGATTTTTGAAAGATTTACTTTTCGGCTTATAAAAGATTTTCGTCGTCTCGTGCCGGTCTTTGTCAAAAAAAGGCAACTGGTAAAGGAAAGGACGAAAATCACCGATGCGGAGATGGTGAAGTGGTTTGAATAACTTTGAAAGCAAAACGTCTTTCCACAACGGAGTAGCAGGCTTTAACCTGCGCCGCTGTCCGATGCGGGAAAAACGAATATATATGGCTGCATTTTTGGCTTGGGACAACCGCGCAGGCTAAAGCCATGCTACTTCGCGACACCTTTTATATTTTTTTGAAACATAATAAAGCATTTAATTTATACTAATGAAACTTTCAATCATCGTTAATCATTACAGAACTCCGGAGATTCTCCGCAACTGTCTGAATTCGGTCAAGGAGGACATGAAAGAGTCCGGTCTTGAATGGGAGCTGATCGTGACTGACAGTGCCACTATCGAGCAGACTACGGAAATGATGGCTTCCGAATTTCCCGACGTGATTTTTATTCCCGCCGCAGAAAACATCGGTTTCGGCAAATCCATCAATATTGCCCTGAAAAGAGCCAAAGGCGAGTATTATTTCATCATCAATGCCGATATTGTGATTGACGAAAAGGGCGGGATCAAGAGTATGATCGGCTATATGGAAGGGCATCCGGAGGTCGGAATGCTCGGTCCGAAGCTGTGGAATATCAATAATACCTGGCAGCAGTCGGCTTTTCGCTTCTATACGCCGATGACGGTGATTTATCGCCGGACTTTCTTGGGAAAAACTGCTGTGGGCAAGAAAAATCTGAATGAGTTTCTAATGAAAGACGTTTTTGCCAAGGATGTGACCGAACCGATTCCCGTGGACTGGCTGATGGGATCGGCGATGATGGTCAGGAGCAAGGATTTGGAAAAAGTGGGCGGATTCGACGAGAGATACTTTATGTATTTCGAGGACGTGGACTGGGCGCGGAGATTTTGGGAAAACGGGCTGCAAGTCGTGTATTATCCCAAAGTGACGATGTATCACCACCACATTCAATCCAGCAAAAAAGGCAGCATCTGGAAGTCGGTTTTCAACAAATACGCCCGCATTCATGTGCAAAGCTCCGTCAAATATTTTAAGAAATTCGGTTTGAAAAAAGTGAAATACGGGGTGTAGAGTGTTATGGGTTGTAAATTGAGATATAAAGAAAAACGTCGTTCGGCGTTTTTTTTGTTTGGAACTGTTTTGCGGAACAACAGGTGGGGAATGATGGGCGTGGAATAATGGGCGGAGGATGATGGGCGGAGTAGCAGGCTTTAGCCTGCGCCGCTGTCCAATGCGGAAAATGCAGATGTATACGGTGGCGTGGAGTAGCATGGCTTTAGCCTGCGCGGTTGTCCCAAGCCGAGAACGCGAACGTATATGGTGGTTTTTGTGCGTGTGGGACAGCGGGCGCAGGCTAAAGCCATGCTACTCCGTTTACCTTATTCCCCCCGTCCTTTTTCCCGCTTTTTGTTTTTGGCTAATAAAAGCCAAAAGATGAAAGGGGTTTGACAAAATTTGACAAAAATTTGCGATGGCATAGAATGAAGCTAATATCGGGATCCGAAAATCCACAATTCAGAAATCCGGTTTTGTATCATCCGGACCACACCAGAAATGGTGTGAAATATTACGCAAGAACGTTCTCTCCCGCGTGGTTCACATCATTTCTGATGTGATCCGAAATACGGAAATTCATAAATCCGGTTTCGCATCCGGACCACACCGGAAATGGTGTGAAATGCTACAAAGAAACGTTTTATCCCGCGCTGAGAAACTTGAAAACAAATCCGTTTTTATATATGGTTCCTTAATTTACTTAAAACAAATAAAATGAAATTAAGTCAGAAATTGCATTCTGCCTTGGTAAGCAAAAGCTATTTAAAAAAGAGCAAACTGTTCTTGTCGTTGACCGCAATAGGAGTACTGGGCGGTTTTTTTGTCGCTTACGAAGCGATAGTTGCAAGCGATGAAATTGTGGTGAATTCTCCCGCATCGGGTGTCTATTGGAATGGTATCAAAACTATCCGTTGGGATACGTCGACTTGCAGTGATACTAATACTGATACTGTTAATGTTATGTTGGCTGACGCTAATGGGGCAGTGCTAACCAATTTGGCTGTGAATGTACCATGCAAAGATGGTAGCAAAGCATGGAATACAACTACTTATCCCGGTGGAAGCTATAAAATCCTAGTGCAAAGGAATATTGAAGGAACTCATCAAGGGTATACCGGCACATTTACAACCGACAACGTCGCACCGGCTATTACAACCTCAACTTTGACTTCTCCGAATGGAGGCGAACTCTGGGGCGGAGCGAAAAAGACAATAACGTGGAACAAAGATAGTATCACGGATGGCAATCCGGGAACTAACCCGATCAGCCTTTATTATTTTGTAGGTAACGCAACTCCGGTGCAGATTGCGACTGGCGAGGCTAATGATGGCAGTTATGAATGGACTTTGCCGACGGACGTAGACTTGAGCGGGGTGATGGTGCAGATTTTTGCGACTGACCTTGCTACGAATACGAGTAGTGACACGAGCGATGCGACTTTCAAGATTGATACGGTAAAGCCGGTCGTGGCGGTTACGTCTTTGAACGGAGGAGAAAAGCTGAAGGGTGGGTCTACGCAGACTTTGGCGTGGACTGTGAATGGAAATGACAACACGGCTGCGGATGCGGAGAAAGTTGAATATACGAGCAATGGAACGACATGGGTTACTATCCCTCTTACTAATAAGGTGTGGACACTTCCGACCGACAATACAGGTACTGCCAAGATAAGAGTAAGTGCCACTGATTTGGCAGGAAACATTGGAAGCGATGAAAGCGATAGTGCTTTTATGATTGACAGCACTGCTCCGAAGGCGACCTTTGTAAGCGCAAGCGATTATTTTGGACCTATTACTTTTGCCGACAGGACTTTTAGGGGAACTGTTTCCGATGTGAACGGCTCAGGTGTGGCTTCGGTAAAAGTTATCATTGAGAAGAATCCAACAGCTACAACTCCTGAATATTGGAATGGAGATACATGGCAGACTACTATCGCGTCTGTTGGTGCTACGCTAGATGTAGGAAAAGCAAACTGGTCTTATGTCGTTCCGTCCACTTTGGTTTTAGCTGACGGTGCTACATACTCTATTGTCCCAGTTGCTACCGATGTGGCAGGAAATGAAGATTTATTGGCGACGGGTGATTTATTGACTTATGATTCAAGCACGCCTTTGCTTTCAATTACTACTCCGGTTGCAGGAACTTTAACTAAAACAGTTTCTCAAACGGTCTCTGGGACCTTTACGGAACCAAATATTCAGACAATTACGGTAAATGGATCTGCCGCAACTCTTACAGTCGGGACCTTTTCTAAAGACATTTCTTTAGTTGAGGGCGCAAATACAATCACGGTAATCGCAACGGATAAGGCTGGAAATTATGAAACAAAAACGGTCTTGGTAACGCTTGATACTCACGCTCCAACGGTTGCAGTCACTCCTTTGACTACTGATAACAACAAGCCTGTTATTACCGGAACTGTTGATGATAATCTCGCAATCGTAAAAGTAAAAGTAGGCGGCAAAGAATATACTGCAAATATCGCAAATGGGGCTTGGACGGTTTCTACTGACATTGCGCTTGCGGATGGAAAATATAACGTAGTCGCAATCGCGACTGATGAGGCGGGAAATATTGGTTCAGAATTAACGACGGATGAACTTGTCGTAGACACAACCGATCCAATAATCAGTGTTATAACCACGCCGGTCGCCGATGAGATATTTACTTCAAACACCTCGACCGCTGATGTCTTTTTAACTTTCACCGCAAGTGATGTGACAACTGCCGCCACTTGCACATATCAAATAGATGGGGCTGAAGACTCGTCGTCGACTAGTTGTGCAGGTTCCAGCATTCCGGTTTCTGACGGAAGACACACAATTACTGTCACTGTCAAAGATGGCGTCAATAAAATCGCTAGCGCAACCTCCTCCTCTTTTGTTGTCAACACGGACAAAAAATTGACCGTTGGCGCGACTGGCGCGGATTTTCCATCAATTTCAACGGCAGTCAGTAAGGCAAGTGGTGGCGATACGATTGATGTGGCGGCAGGGGAGTATACTGAAAGTGTTGTAATTCCCACCGGTTTAACTGGTTTAATTATTAAAGGCGCTGCCGATAAAACTTCTATTATTAAGCCAACTGGCGTTTCTGTTCTGGAGGCCAATGGAACTTCTGCTATAACCGTCAAGACCGGTTCAACCGGAATAACGATTAATGGTTTCACTTTCAACTGTGACGGAAAAGATTATGGTGTTTATTCAATCGGATCAGGCGTTACAATTCAAAATAACAGCATAAGCGGATACAAAAAGAACGGAATTTTTGTAAAAGGCGGAACGGTTACAATCGACAAAAACATTATAACCGGCAGTGGCTCAGTAGATTTTTCCGGTGACTCTATCTATACCAGAGACGGTGCAACGCTTCTTATAACAAACAATACTTTGACCGGTAATGGTTTCAGTACTCCGCCATCGGCAACGGCCACGGGACTTTCCATTCATGCAGGCGATACTGCGACTATTACCGGTAATACAATTACCGGGAATTCTTGGGGTATCCACATAAAAGGCGCGGAGAATAGTGCTCAAGCCAACCCAAAAATAATTTCTGCCGAAAATAATGTAATTTCTGGCAACGCTGTGGCGAATGTTTATTATGAAAATTTTGGATTTGCGCCTTCGACAGGATATTACAAAATGTCAAAAAACTGGTGGGGAATTTCAGCGAAGAGTACAATTGCAAGCAAAATCGTAACTAACGATATAACAAAGCCGACTTTTACGGTAGTTCCGACGGATTATGTGAATTTCGCTCCGTGGTATTTAAACAAAGGAATGTCCAAACTTTCAGATGACAAAACTCTGACGGTTGGCAAAACAGGAGCGGAGGACTTTACTTCAATTAAAGATGCGATTGATGCGGTGGCTAGTGCGGTGACTGCCAATGCTCAAATCAATGTGGCGACGGGAACTTATAATGAAAATATTGTTATTCCTGCCGGTATGACAGGCTTGAAGATTTCGGGACATGACAGGTCGGACACTTTCATAAAGTCGGGGACGGGTAATGTCATAACTATGAATGGTCCGGCTACGATTGAAGGATTTACGATTGACGGGCTTGGAACCGGGCTTTACGGAGTCTATGAACAAAATGTTGCAGGTGTTACCATTCAGAATAACATTATCAAGAGCTATAAGCAGAATGGTGTGTATGCGGACGGAGGAAGCATTTCTGTTCTGAACAATGATATTGTTGACGATGGCGAGCAGACTGATTTTTCGGCTGATGCGATTTATACTCGCGGCGGTTTGACGGCGACCATTACCGGTAATGATTTGAGCGGTAATATCTTTACCCAGATTACCGGTACCAGCGGCGGAACGTCGGCTGGAATCTCTATTCACGCGGGCGATAATGTAAATGCGACCGGCAACACAATTCACGGCAACACCATCGGTATTCATGCTAAAACCGGTGCGATAGTCAATGCAACCGGTAACAAAATCTATTCAAATGACATAGGTTTCTTGTATGAGAATGAAAATAATGAAGCTGTCTCCGGAACTTTCAACGCGACCAACAACTGGTGGGGGACGGCAAAGAAAAGCGAAATTTCAGCAAAGATTGAAAAAGCAACGACAATCAACAATGTTACGCAAACTTTGGCACCGACAAATGTTGTCAATTTCAATCCGTGGTATTTGGATGAAGGAAAAGTTCATCCGTCTTCCGATGACACGATCGGACCAGTGGTTGTTCTCTCGACGGACGATGCCGATGGAATTGTAAAAACGGAAGCAGGCAAGACCATTAAGATTACCGCGAACATTACCGATGCGACAATTGCCGGTGCTGAAACTGGTATTGACGACGGTGTTGGTGTGGCTCCGTCGATAAGCATTACGAATGGAAAAAATGTAAGTGGAGCCTTTGACACTTTGACTGCAGGTCTGACCAGAACGCCTGGTACCGATAATTGGATTTATCTGTGGACAGTTCCGGCAGGTGATGAAACGGCGACGATCAGCATTTTGGCATCTGACTTCGTGGGCAATGGAGTTTCGGCAACCAACGGAACGACGAGCCTGACTATTGATAATTCAGCGCCGACGTTGTCTGAAATAATCGCAGTAACAACTCCGACTAAGAATAATACTCCTGAGTATAAATTTAATTCTTCGGAAGCGGGTACTGCAACTTTTGTAGGGTGTTCAAGCGCTCAAACAAACGTTTCCGCTGGTGACAATCTTGTAACCTTTGGCACCGCAGCCTTGCCTTTGGTGGACGGAGTTTATGGCTCTTGCATAATAAAGGTTTCCGACGTGGCTGGAAACTCAAGCGCTTTAGCTGTCAGCAGTTTTACGGTTGATACTGTAGCTCCAATTATTGGTAACCACGCCAATGTTACGGTCGAAGCCACCTCTGCTTCCGGCGCAACGGTGATGTATGATCTTCCGACATCTACAGATGCAATAGATGCCGCACCAACCATCTCTTGCTCTCCGATTTCAGGAAGTTCCTTCCTTTTAGGAACCACCCTGGTTACTTGTACATCTGTTGATGCGGCGAAGAATCAATCAACATCTACCTTTAATGTAATTGTTAAAGATACAACAAAGCCGGAGATTGCTTTGCACGGAAACATTACCAAAGAGGCAACTTCTTCTACCGGGGCTATCGTTGAATATGTAAATCCCGACGCAACCGATAATATTGACGGAGCTATATCGGCGTCTTGTTCGCCAGCTTCAGGAAGTGTTTTTGGGATTACAACCACAACAGTCACTTGCAATGCTCAAGATGCCGCGGGCAATCATGCTATTCCGACAACTTTCACTGTAACTGTGATGGACTCAACTAAACCGGTTATCGTTCTTGCTCCGGCAGACGGTACCGATGTGTCAGTCGGTAATCCGGAAATCAAAGCGACTTTTTCGGATATTGCCACCGGCATTGAGGTCAATAGCATAAATATGATTTTGGATGATGTCGATGTAACACAGTTTGCAGACAAGAAGGACGTTACTGAAATATCTTTTTCGAGCGTTGGTTTGTCGGAAACGATTCATAGCGCAACCGTAACGGTGAGTGACATTGCAGGAAATTCGGCTTCTATTACGAATAAATTCAGGGTCAAAAAATCCAATAAGTCGATTACAATATCTTCGAACAAGTCCAGTTTGCCCGCAGATGGTACAAGCACGGCAACTATTACGGCAACACTCACTAGCGATAATAAGCCGGTATCCGGTGCGACTGTTATATTCTCTAAAAACATTGGTACTTTATCCGCCACTTCGGCAGTGACGAATGCAGAGGGGAAGGCGATTATTACTTTAACTTCTGCCATTTCTGGGAATGAAACGGTCGTTGCTTCTTATGGAGTAGGAAGCGAGATGGCGCGCGAAAGTGTTGAAATTAATTTCACGGAGGTCCTCGTAGACACAGCCCTTCCCACCGCAACGTCAAGTCCCGCGGATGATGCAACGGGCGTAGCGGTGAATGTCAGTCCGGTTGTCACTTTCTCGGAAGAAGTAGGTGCAATTACGGGTACGAATGTGCAACTGAGAAAGTATGATACTACTGCGGAAATTACCGCTTCTCTGACAACGACCGTTGAAAACGGAAAAACTATCGTAACAATCAATCCTGAAAGCGACTTGGATAATAACACCGTATATTATTTCTATATAAGCGGTGTCAAAGATTTGGCGAAAAATCCTATGATATCCTGGACAAAGGAGGAGCAAGATTCGCACTCGTTCAGAACCATTGCGGCGCATGTTCCGGTTACCTCAATAAATATTTCTCTTAAGGTCGGATGGAACTTGATTTCGCTGCCTCTTATTCCGACAAGCAACAAGACAGTGGATATAATCAGCTCTATAAGCAGTAAGGTGAATATTGTCCAATATTATGACGACACGGCGGGCTGGGTAAGCTATTCGCCGACCGCCGGAGTTGCGGGGCTGGAAAAGATGGAAGATGGCAAAGGGTATTGGATCGATATGAAAGAGGCGACTACTCTGACGATAACAGGAACGGAGATGCCTTTGCCGGGATCCAGTATGCCACTCTATAAGATTAAAAAAGGCTGGAATTTGATCGGCTTCAAATCTGTCAGTGAAATGAAAAGCTCTTCATATTTGGACACCGGCGTGGATTACGTCGTGGTATATGGTTTTGACGGAACCTCAAACTCTTATCCGACAGTAGCTTATCCTTCATCTGATTCTTCTCAAAAAACGGATAACTATATGAAGCCGGGCTTGGGTTATTGGTTGTACGCGAAGGACGAAGGATATATTGTTCCGGTTATTAAATAAGAAATGTTTATGAAAAGTATAATAAAAACTCTTGGTGCGTTGGGGGTTATGCTTGCAATGCCGCTTGCGGCGTTTGCGGGCGATCCTCCTGCAAGACCGGTTCTGGCTTATGGGAGTGTGACAATAGACGGGGTTTTGGCGCCGATTGGAACTAAAGTTGTCGCACGGGCGAATAATGGCGACATCGCCTCGTCTACGTTGATAGAGAAAGGAAAATATTCTATGAATATTCCCGGAGACGCTGCCTCAGTTGGAAGCGCTATAACATTTAAAATTGGTGATAAAGTTGTAGCGGATACGGGAGGAAGATATAAAATGGTGGATGTGTCTAAAGCTTCGATAGTGGAATATAATCTGTCAGTCACGACCAACTCTTCTTCGGGAAGCAGTGGAGGGGGAAATAGCGGAAGCACTGTAACAACCACAACTCCAACCGTTACTCCAACCCCAACCACTCCGACTACGGACACGACCGTCACTGCCGGTTCGGATGAAAACGGGCGGGTCTTGGGGGGTACGGATGTGGGCGTTGTTGATGGCGATATCATTCAGTGCAAGAATTCCGCTGATCCTTTTGCGGTTTATATCGTGAAAATCGTGGACGGCAAGAAATATATTCGCCACATTGTCAGTTTGGAGATTTTCAATCACTACAAGCACTTGAAATGGGAAAATCTCATTCAAGTGCAGTCGTTGGACGGGTTTTCTCTTTCCGGCTGGGTGCGGGTGAATACCGGCGCCAACGGCAACCCGGGACCTAAAGACAAGGTGTGGGAGATAAACGGCGATCAGACAAAACATTGGATTGATATGACGGCAGCGGAGTTTTTGCTCCACGGCGGCAGCGATGCGGCGATTTATGCCATCAATCAAGGCGAGCTTGATTTGTACAAAGAAGGCGCGGC
>Ga0172381_10006272_pt1 | contig 11941 bp, 23 predicted proteins | sample Leawel6488metaG_FD_119754 | JGI IMG/M metagenome (GOLD analysis project Ga0172381, IMG submission 119754) | Leachate microbial communities from a municipal landfill in Southern Ontario, Canada - Leachate well 64-88 metaG | ecosystem: Engineered > Solid waste > Landfill > Unclassified | place...
GATAACTTTTTAGTTTATAGATTTTCAAGCGGAGCAACAATAACAGGAATAAACGCCGTATGTATGGACGGGACTTCAATTTCTTTTAAATTAAATGAATGTAATGCAGACGGAGCAAGCGCTGCTCAGATCTGCGATACTTGCACGGCTACAACAACAAATACAGCCGCAAATATTACAAACGCAGGAATAGACGCAGGAAATTATATTTCTTATACTTCTTCGGCAACAAGCGGAGCAATAACTAAATTTTTAATAGCAATGGATTATACTATTCCGTAAAAATGGTTACTTATTATGCGGTTAATGCAGGTGGGAATATGAACACCGCTGCAACTTGGAGCACCATCTCAGCAAAAGACGCTTCTCGAGTAGGTGGAGCAGTAGTTCCGTCATCAACTTCCGATTGTATTGTCGATGACTATTCAGGAAATTTAACAACTTCTGCAACTTTTAATTGTTTAACTTTAGACTTTGCAATAAATGGAAACTTTGCAGGAACGTTAACACCATCTCAAGCAATAAATATTTACGGAAATAAATTAACTTTAAGTTCAACGATGACTTTAGTCTCGGGAAATGGGAATTTTGCTTTTAGAGCAGCAGCAACTTTTACAACAAATGGAAATAATATTATTCCTTTTAAAATCTTTTTAAGTGCTGTTGGCCTTGTAACACTTACAGAAGATATTTACATTTATCAAGATTTATATTTATTTGGAACTGCAGTTGGTTTTACAGGTAATTTTAATATTTATTGCACGGACTTAATAACAGCAACTTCTGCTTCTCAAACTTTTAAAATTCCAAATGGTAAAACTCTTTATGTATCGGGAGCAATTTTATTATCTGAGGGTTGGAATTCTTTAGGTGTAGCAAATACTTTAACTATTTCTTCAAATACAGCAACATCGGGGGCAAGTTTAAGTTTTTCAGGAGATTATGCAAATCATTTTATCGGGAGAGTAGCCTTTACAGACATAACAGCAAGTAATAAAACTTTATATGATTATCAAGGAACTTTAACAAGAACATCAAATATAGTTTCTTTAACAACTCCGCCTACCGCAGCAACAACAACCGCCATAGGCCTAATAGGATAATGGATAAATATGATATTATAGATTTAGTTCGTGCTTATATTGGTGTTTTGTTAATAAGTATCGACGCTATTAATGGGTGGAAAGTGTGTAATTGGATAATCGAAAGATTTATATAGTGGTAGTGAGTAGTATATTTATGATATTATATAAACTCACAACTTTAGGACTAGAGATACTTAAAGTATTATTCCTATGAAAGACAAAGAACAAGACTATTTAGATGACTCTTATGACAGAAAGAAAGATGACGAAGCTACTGAGGCTCGTATAGATATGTCTGATTATATTTCTTATTATCAAGCTGGCTTCTTAGACGGCTTTAATTGGAGCAAAGGAAAAGAATATAGATTTGAACAGATTAAGGACAAATGCAAGAAGTCTTTTGAACTCAGATTTATGAAAAAGATAACTAAAGAGATACAAAAGAAACAAAAATGACAATGACAAACGCAGAAGTTCAACACGCAAGAATAAATTCAAGAAAAGCCTCGAGATTAAAACTTAAGACTATGAAAAAGAAACTTAAATTGAAAACAGAAATACAATCTCACTTAAATAAAAATATTATAAACATCTATTTAAAATGAAAAGAGTTAAATGTTACAAATGTGGGCATAAGTGGAATTACAAAGGCAAGAGCAAAATATATATAACCTGCCCTTGTTGTTATTCTAAATTAAATTTAAACAGGGGGTTAAAATGGTAGAGACAAACTTCGGGGGACAATATCTAAACGCAGACACAGCAGCAGACGGAGATACAATTGAGTTTATCGGAGAGGGCAGCTATGTTGATTTAGAGAGCAGAGGACAGACTAAGCAGGTTTTGAATATTCCTGTTAAAGTTAATGACAAGAAAGAGCTCTTATATACGCCGAGTCAGAAAGCAGGACAATTGTTTTCTAAATCTTGGGGCAAGAATACATCAACTTGGGTTGGGCACAAATTCAAAGTTAAACTTGTTATTATTGAAGTTGCAGGCAAAGAGATGTCTGTAATTCGTCCGCAGATCATATAAAATGGTTGAGATGAATACTTTTGATGAGACTAACTTCGAGCTTAATCAGAAAGAGAGCATAAAGCTTAGCAAGATGAGTAAAGGCTATAATTGGGAGATCAAGCTTATTGGAAATCCTGTCTTAGATGATAAGGTATTCGAGCGGCTAAAGGCTCTCGATGACAAGATGAGGACATACTATGGGAGTGATGACAAATAGAGAGTTAGATATATTTATTGAAGAAATGATATTAGACGGCTTATGCTATGTCAGGAAAGAGGGGAGAATATTGAAACCGAAATAACAATTGAGAAAGCTGAGTGGAGCAAGTTAAATCACGATTATAATGCTGTTATTGTTAAATTCTTTTATCCTAAACTTGAGACTAAAACATATATTGAGGAGACTTCGCCTAGATTAAAAGGGCGTGTGTTTAAGTGGTTGCCTACATATAAGCAGCTTGAGGAGATTAGACAAAAGCTTATGGAAGTCGAGATATTAAATGCAAATAGGGGGACAAATGGAAGCAGTATTAGCAGCAGTTAGTGCAGTTACAGCAATTAACTTTTTATTGTTATTAGTGTTGTTGAATAAGCACTTGAAATAATAGATCTTTATAAGAAAATGTAGGGCATTTTCGCGCGTGTCCCTACTCCTGCTCGCGCGCGTATAGACAATTCTTTTTAACTTATCTTAGCTTGGCTTTGCATAAGCAAAGCCATAGAGCCTTAGTGCAAAGACTTCTATATACGCAAAACGAACGGGGGGGGACGTGGCGAAAACAGATATTCGGCTCACCGAATAACTCGCAAGCATACGCGCCTAACATACGAGCGAGCGGGGGCGGGGGGGGAGCGAGCGAGTATATTCGTGGAGAACGCGACATTTAAAGATTTGTTTATTTTTGCTACGTCGTCCCCCCGCAAAAATTTCCTAGAAAAACAAAAGGGCAGAGAAAGAGAGAAAACTCCGCCCTGACTCTAAAAAGAGAAAAGTATTTAAAGAATTGTATATATCATTTTATAAGCAGTTTTGAAATAAATAAAAAAACTAAAAGCTTTACTACATACTCCTCAGGACGAGAAAGTGGATATTCACCTCTGAGTGTTTGATCGTTTGTGTGTGTATGCGCGGACAGGGACGTTGTTTATTTACTTAGCTCTCGGCAGTGTTTGTTTGTAGCCGCAGTCAGATAGTCAGGGGGCTGCTACACAAAACAACGACAACAAAAAGTCATAGTCTCCTTAGTCTTAAAACAAAACAACACACACAACATTTATAAAGTATTATTTCTTATTTAGATTATGACAAAAGCAGAAGATGTGAGGAAAGCGAGGATAGCAACGATTTCTGAAGTTATGAGAAAGATTTTTAATAACGGAGAAAATATTTTAAAAGAAAAATTGATTTCAAATTTAACTTATGAATACGGAGTTGCGAGAAGATTAGCTTTAGAATATATTAACTCTGCACACGCTCTTATCGATTTTGAAGAAAAAGAGGGGATATACTATGCGAACAAAGCAGCTGTGGCGGAGAAAGTGTGTTAAGTGCGATCGGAAGATTAGCGCTTGGAATAAGTCGGGTTTGTGTCATTATCATTATCACGCGGAAATGAATAAAAAAAATAATTACTATAAAAAATGCCTAACAAAAACTACATTAAAGGACGGAGAAAAGAATACAAAGTCGTTAATGAAGCAAAAGCAAAAGGACTTATCTCTTTTAGAAGTGCAGGAAGCCACTCTCCGATCGATGTAGTTATTATTGATTTAGGAAATAAAAAAATTGAGTTAATTCAGTGCAAGCCTGACGATATGAGTGAAAATAAAAAATTCTTATTAGAGCAAGAAATGCAGGAGCTAAACAATACTTTTAATGTTTCGTTTAGAGTTGAATAATGGATTATAATATTCTTAAGCCCTGGGAGTCTTTAGATACCTGGCAGAAAAATTATATTGAGACAGAGGGCAATTGTTTTTTATTGTGTGGGAGACAAGTTGGAAAAACTACAGCTATGAGTATAAAGTTTGGGACTCGAGCTGCAACAAGAGAGAATAGAACGATTTTAATGATAGCTTTTACAGAAAGACAAGCTTATAACTTATTTTTTAAGACTTTAATGTTTTTAGAGACAAAATACCCTAATATGATTAAAAGAGGAATAAACAAGCCAACTAAGCACGAGATACAACTAAGAAATGGATCTAGGATTTTATGTTACGCTGCAGGATTATCAGGAGAGGGTATTCGAACTTATACAATTACAGATTTAGTTATTGATGAGGCTGCTCCTATGAGTAGAGAAGTTTTTATTTCTGTTAGCCCTATGTTATCAGTAACAGGCGGGACTATGGATATTTCTTCAACTCCGAGAGGAAAAGAGGGTTATTTCTATGAGTGCTCTAAAAGAGATGACTTCACAAAGTTTTATGTTAGTGCTGAGGACTGCCCGAGACATAAAAAAGAATTCTTAGAACAGGAGAAGCAAGCGATGTCAAAATTAGAGTATGCACAGGAGTATTTAGCTGTTTTCCTTGACGAGTTGAAAAGAGTATTTAGCGATGAGTGGATCTCTAAAGTTTGTGTATTGAAAAGGAGAGCTAATATTCGTAAAGGTGCAGATTATTTCCTAGGAGTTGATATTGCGCGTATGGGAGAAGATGAGTGTAGCTTTGAAATTGTAGATAGAATAAGCAGAGATAGAGTAGAGCAAGTAGAGAGTATTGTTAAGAAAAAGAGATTAACTACAGACACAGAGCGAGATATTTTAGATTTAGAAAAATTATATAGTTTTAGATCAATTTATTTAGACGCAGGATCAGGAACGTTAGGAGTTTCTATTTTAGATCATCTCCTGGAAGAAAGTCAGACTAAAAATAAAGTTGTTGCTATAAATAACAGAGAAAGAGTTTTAGATAGAGACGGAGATCAAAAGAAAAAGCTACTAAAAGAAGATTTATACAATAATTTAGTTAGATTAGGAGAAAAGAAAGAGATTAAGTTACTCGACGATGATGAGCTCAAACTTAGTTTAGCTTCTGTGCAATATGAATATATAATTAAAGCAAATAGAGCTTCAACTCTTAGGATATTCGGAAATTACACACACATAGCAGAGGGTTTAATTCGTGCAGCTTGGTGTGTAAAAGACAAACGTTTAAATATATATTGTAGATATTAAAGTTATGGAATTTACAGAAAAATATACAACTACTGAAAAAGTTGCAGCAGATAAGACAGGTGTCGAGGCTAAAAAAGCAGTTGTTTCTAATGATACATACGCTCAAAATGATATGATACAAGATTTAAAAAATTCTTTAGAGGGTTTGAGGCAAGCTCTTAGAAAATGAGTTGGGCTTTAACAACATCAGGAGCTGCTATCTCAGAAGCAGGAGCAGGAGCAAATTCTACGATAATTGCTTCAAGTGCGACTTTAGCAAAGTGGAGCGATGAGGCAGAGGGAGAATTAAATACAGATACTCGTTATGATTGGGTTGCTAATATCGGATCTGTCTCAGCAAACTATAAGCCTATATTGAGTCAGGCTATTTCTGTTGCAGTTGGAAATAAGATTTTAAAATATGATCCCTCAGGATATACTTCGAGATATGAAGCACAATTTATAGCAGATATGAATTCTGACATTTACAATAAATGCGTAAATACTTTAACAGATATGAAAAATAAGGAGAAGATGATATGACAATTCCTGTAAAATATAGATCAGGTGGAGAAGCAGCAGTTGCAAGTTATGATTATGTCGATGTCGCAAACGGGTTGGGGTATGTAGAGTTTAAAGGACTCACTTCTCGCCCTGCGGGAACTTTGACATATCATTTAAGCAAAGAAGTTATAGAGCCTGGATATACTTCAGGAGCAGTTTTAGTTAATAACGAGAGAAGAAGTTTTGTCTGTAACAACGACACATCAGGCGGAATAGCTTTTGAGACTTCAGCTTTTAATCTCCCTAAGACTATAAAAGGAAAAGTTTTTACAAATTTCACATTAACACAGATTTCAACAAGTGCTCAAGCTTGCACTCCAACAATAGCTCTTTATAATAATACAACTTTATTAGGAACGTGCTCAGGAGCAGCCTTAGCAACAGGAACTCCTTATCATCAGACATATAATTTAAGTTTTGATGTTACACAAACAATTATAAAAAGAGGAGATGTCTTAAAATTAACAATAAGCGGAGCAGCAGCCGCAGCAGCAAAAACTATGGTTAATCACGATCCTATAAACAGAGATCAGGCAGCATATACATCAGCTCCTGATATATTTCCTGGGATTACAGCCTCACAATACCCTACAGAATTAAATTGCTGGATACCCTTTAAAATAGACTTATAAAATGGCTAACGAATTAGATTTTACAAAAGCAACTGCAAGCAATATGACTGATAATGTAGAAGATGTTGTAGTTGATACTAAAGTTACAGACGGAGCTTCAGGAACAGGAGAGACAACTTATCTTAACACAAATTGGAGCAAATGGTGGGGATATTTTAATGCTATTCCTGATCTAAAGAGTGCTATGCTTATGAAAGCAATATGGAACGTTGGAAAAGGATATAAAACAGATCCTGCAACTGAAATTATTTTAGATCATATCGCAGGCTGGGGCAAAGATACTTTCGACGATATAATGTTTAATATGGAAGTAATTAAAAGAGTAGGCGGAGACGCCTTTGCAGAGATTATGAGAGATGACGACGGGACTTTGCTTAATCTCAAGCCCTTAGATCCAAGTAGCATAAGAATTGTTGTCGATGACTTAGGAGTTATTGTTAGATATGAGCAACTTTCTAAAACAAAGAAAGCAACTAAGACATTTAAGCCTGAGGAGATATTTCATTTATGCAACAATAGACTCGCAGATCAAATTCACGGAATAAGCGATATAGAGTCTATGGAGAAAACTATACTAGCAGAATATCAGACTTTCGACGATATAAACAAGGTTGCACATAGACAAGCAAAACCTATGATTATGTTTAAGTTAGGAACTGATGATCAAACAAAGATAGACGCCTTTATTGCTAAAATGGACGCAGCAACAAACAAAGGCGAGAATATCTATATTCCTGATGATCAAAATTCCGTATCTTTTGAAGTTATACAAGTTAATATAAATCAAACTTTAATGGAGTGGAGAAATGATATTAGGAATAAGTTTTATAGAGCTTTAGGACTCCCTCAAAGTATATTCGGATCTGCAGGAGCAACAGAGAGCGGATCTAAAATAGAATATTTAGGGCACGAGCAGATCTTCGAAAAGGATCAAAGATATTGGGAGAAGCAAATATGGAATCAATTATATTTAAAAATAGATTTAATTCCGCCTGTGTCTCTTTTAGAGAATTTACAGACAGATCAAAATAAAGACGCACAGCAAGGTATGGAAATACAGCAAAGTGATGTAACAGCAGGGAGCGGTAAATAATGGCTACTAAAAAAACAAGCAAACCGACAATAAATCCTTTAGTAAATAAACTCATAAGCAAGTTAGCAGGATTAGCTCCTGCTCCAACTCCAACTCCTGCAGAAGCTCCTATAACTCCGCCAACTGCTCCAACAGCAGTAGATAACAAGCCTGGAGTTTATAGAAATGAGCAAGGCAGAGTATCAGGAGTAGAAATGGACGGGCACACATATTTAGGGGTATCTCCTGACGAAGCTAATTTTATGATAGATCAATACAATAAGAAAACTGCAACTCCTGAGGGGGCTGTAGAGATGAGCACAAAAGCAGAAAATAAACGTATGGCTCAGCAAGCTCAAAATGTCGGAGTCTTAACTCCTGAACAGCAAGCAGAAGTAAATGCTCCAACAGGTATAGGCGTAGATAAACAGCAAGTCGTATCTCAGATACTACAAAGCGCAGGAAAAGGAGCAGGAGTCGGAGCAGCAACAGGATTAACAGGCGGTTTAGCAGCTGGAATTGCAGGAGCTCCATTAACAGCAGGACTTTCTATTCCTGCTTTAGCAGCAGGCGGAGCAGCTTTAGGAGCAGCAACAGGAGCAATAACAGGAGCAGTTACAGGAACTTTTGCAGCTTTTAATCACGATAAAAAAGAAAATGTAGATATGATAGATATGAACGTGCAGAAAGCAAAATATAATATCAGGCAAGCAATAATGTTAGCAAATAAAGGCGGAGACACAGATTTTGCTTCTCAACAATTCAACGACGCTTATTCAGAGTTATTATTCGCAGAGAGACAATTAAAAGAACAGAGCAAGAGCTCGTATTCCTGGGCGACAGATGTTAGACTAAAACAAAATGATTTAAACAATTATTTAGAAAATACTTTGCCTGGGCAAATGCAACGTATGCAAATAGCTTTAATGAAGCCTGATCCTGCTTATATTGATTATGGTTTAGACGCAAATGGAGAGCCTGTAGCATAAAATGACTAGGGCATTTTTCTTTAAAGTAGTTAGGAACGGATTTATTTTAGCAGCTTTGTATTTTTTCTCTTTATATTCCTCACAGGATTTTAATTGTTTCGCAGATTTTAAACCTATAATTATATTTTTAGGAACTTATGTTTTTGCAGAATTAGCAAATCACTTTAAAATAAACTCAGGGACTCCGAGAAAAAGAAGATTAAGAATTAAACAAGATGTGCAGACTTTAATACTATGAATAAAAAAACTAAATGGATCATAAGCTTTTTAGGAGTTACAGCGTTAGCAGTAGCTATGGAATTGTGGGCAGTTTTTGATAAAAGCCCTGATACTATTCCTTGGACTACTTTATTTATAGACAACGTGCCTGTTAGAATAGGAGTCGCAATTGTTGTATTTTTTGCAGGCTGGCTCGTTAATCACTTCATAACTAATTATAAAAACAAAAAAGTTTATAAATAATGAATATCTTTAAATTGCTATGGAAGAAAAAAAAGAAGAAGAAAAAGTAGAAGCGCCTATAACTGAGACAACTTCTATAATAGACAAAGCCGACGCTGTAGCTAAACGTATGCAAGAGCAAAACGATAGAGCAGAGCAACTTTTAATCAGACAGGAAGCAATAGCTGCCCGTATGATGTTAAGCGGCAGAGCAGAAGCTGGGCAAGTAAATAAAACAAAAGAGCAAACCGACGCAGAAGAAGTAGAGAAAAGGGCACAAGCAGCTCTTAAGATGTTTAAGTAAAATGCACTTATACTTTATAACTCGTGGAATAAAACAACAGAGAGATAGCTTTGTTACATTTATGCAGGCTCAGATGTTTAGGTGGAAAAGGAAAAATCTCGCTTCTGAAGTTGAATTAAAGAAAAAATCTGATGACGACATTAAAGAAATTCTTTTTAAAACAGGTATTGTCTTTCCTGAATACAACAGAGAAAAAGCAATAGAATTTTTAGCAACAGAACATATGCAAGTGCAAGGATCTCTGCGCCCTGTAGAGTTGTGGGAGTATGTATTTCCTGAGGAGTGCTTGCCTGAAGTTTTGACAGCGCTCGAAATAAAACCTGAAGATAGAGCATACAATAATGATCTTGGAATAAAAGGAAAAATTAAGAAATTAGGAAATAAAACTAAATTAGCTATGCTTAGAAAAACTTTAGGAGCAGAGGAGATCCCTGAATATACTCCTGTGCAAACTAATAGATATATTGAAAAGAGGAGCGTCGCTATTCACCCTATAGGAATTAAGAAAGATAGACAAATAATTATAGGTGGGTATGAGCACGAAGCTCTATGATCAGCGATTTTGAAATAAGATTTTATGTATTTTTAGCTATTTCTATTAAACTTTTTCAACTATGGCGAGAAAACAAATTTAAACGCAAATAGACAAATGTTTTTAAATAAACTTTTTGTCTATAAGTTATGACATACGAAGCAGTTAAAATAGAATTAACAAATGGAACAGGAAATCCGAGGAGATTTACTTGTGCCGACTCTGCTTTGACAAAAGGTGTTCTTTTAAAATTAACAGATCCGAGAACTTGCGCTGCAGTTGCAGCTGAGGGAGATGTTATCGCAGGAATAGCGAGTATGGATAAAGTTGTCGATGGATCTTTGGCTATATCTTTATGGACTGACGGAATATTCGAAATGCACGCTTCAGGAGCAATAGCAGTTGGAGCACCTGTAAAAGCAGCAGGAGCAGACAGCCACGTTAAAGCACTTTTAGGAACAGAAGCAAGCGGAGCAGCCTGCATAGGTTATGCTTTAGAAACAGCAGCAGATAAAGAAACTTTAGCTGTGAGGGTTAGACTATGACATTTTACGAAGTAGGCCAAGATGTCGTGAGAGGCACATATTATGATAAAGTTGTTAAAGGTTTTGCAGACGCAGCTTATAAATTTAAGCAAGGAGTAACAATTTCTCCAACATCAGCCTGGACAAATTATTTCTATAGAGGATCAACAGGAGTTTTAGCAGGAAATACTACAACAGGAGCAACAGCAAAATTAGAAAAAGGAATACCTAGAGGAGCAGATTTTCCGCAAGCTTCTATTAGTTGGGAAAGAGTTACATCAGTAATTTCTAAATATGGTTTAGAAGAAAATATACCCTGGGAAGATATAATCTCAAATGAAATAGATGTAGAGACAAGGACTCTTATGAAAATAGGAGAGGGAGTCGCTAAGGCAGTAGATGATGATATATGGGACGCATTAACAGAAAGTAGATCAGTAACAAATATTCAAAGTGTAACAATTGCAGCAGGTTATGAGTGGAACGCAACAAGCTCTGCAGTTATTTCTAATCTTTTAGAAGCTAAACAGAAAATAGCAGAATACAATTATCCTATAGATAATCTAATGTGTTTTGTATCTCCTGCAGGCTACAAAGATATGATAACATACTTAGCAGACAAAGGAGCACAATTTCCTAGCATAGCAACAGAAGTCGCAACTAATGGAAATGTTGGAAAGCTCGTTGGAATTAACATCATAGTATCAAATTCAGTAACAGCTTCATACGCAGCTGTAGTTGTGCCTAAAAGATGTGCAACTTGGAAAGAGTTAGTAGCCTTATCAACTGATACAAAAGAAGATAAGTTTAAATCTAAAACATACAGAGCAGTAGAATTAGGAATTACACAATTAACAGATCCTAAATGTGTTGTCTTAATTAAAAACACAGACGCAGCATAAAGACAAATATTTTTATACTTTACTTTTATAAGATAACTATGACAGATGACAGCGAAGTAAAACTAATAGCTATGCCTGGCTGGCTCGGAAATAGTTTTGAGAAAGCACCTAAGCCTAAAAAAATAGTTATAAATAATTTTCACGAGAGAATAGACGAAATAGATTTTAATAATTCTAAATTTTTAGGAGATGTCAGACTTTCTGTTGTTCTCCCTGAGGAGCAATAAAAATGGGCGGTTGGAGATCTATAAATAAAGACGAAATTCAGTGGGACGGAACTATACGAGCTATAAAGTTTGAGGGTGTAGGAGCAGGCGGAGCAGAGAGTGATCCTGTTTTTATAGCCTGGAAAGCTGCAACTCCGCCGATATATACAGAAACAGACCCCTTATTTATGGCTGCGAGTGGAGCTTATAATTCTCATTTAATCGACGGAACTATACATTTCGTCTCGGGTGCTATATGGAGCGCTATAAATTCTGCAAAAGTTACTTCTTTATCAGTATCAGGAGCAGCACTAATTTCAGGAGCAATTACATTAAGCGAGGGGACTAATATTACTTTAGAACAAGCAGGCCAAAATATTAAAATTACTTCTTCGGGTGGTGCGGCTGTAGTTTATGGCCGTTCATTATCAATACCCGTTGTTAATCCTACCTCTACAGATAACTTTTTAGTTTATAGATTTTCAAGCGGAGCAACAATAACAGGAATAAAC
>Ga0172381_10006273_pt1 | contig 11941 bp, 11 predicted proteins | sample Leawel6488metaG_FD_119754 | JGI IMG/M metagenome (GOLD analysis project Ga0172381, IMG submission 119754) | Leachate microbial communities from a municipal landfill in Southern Ontario, Canada - Leachate well 64-88 metaG | ecosystem: Engineered > Solid waste > Landfill > Unclassified | place...
CTCAAGGAAAAGTCCGATCTGGAGGGATATCGATACGCCAAGCATGTCGGACCCCATGACATGAACCACCGGATTCAGGATGCCGTCGGCCAGACGAAAAAAGAGATTGCGATGCAGTTGGGATTGGACTTCGAGATCATCAAACCCACCCGCGTCGAGGATGGGATCGAAACGGTCCGCGGCGTGCTTCCTCTCTGTTGGATCGACGCCGTCAAGTGCGCCGACGGGCTGGCCGCCTTGGAATCGTACCATTACGAATATATCGAGAAGAAATCTGCCAGTACCCGGATCGCCTACGCCAATGTCCCGTTCCACGACTGGAGTTCGCACGCCTCCGACGCCTTCCGGCAGGGGGCACTGTGGTATCGCGGCAACAGCGAATCGGTCGGCTCGTCGGTCCCCGGCGGTAACGATAACATCAATGTCGAGCGGCTGATCCGTCTGGCCCGAGGACTGGAGGTACACGCCATTGCCTGATCCGAGATACGACGATCTGTGTGTTTGTTACAAAGAAGCGAAGGCCGCATGGGGCGGTTGGCTGACCCAGGCCGATGAGTGCCTCAAGATGTATCTGGGCGACCAGTGGACCGCGCAGGAAAAAGACCAGCTAAGCAAATACAAGCGGGCCGGCTACATCTTCAACCGGCTCAAGCGCGTCGTCAAAATCGTGTCTGGGTACGAACGAAAAAACCGCCTGTCCCTGAAGATTGGCGGCGAAGGAAACGAGGACGATCCGGCCGCAAACCAGTTGACCAAGATCATCCTGCGGACCATGAACCGCCGCGGATACGCCATGCTCTCGGAGTGCTTCAAGTGGGGATCGCTCGTAACCGGCATGAACCTGCTCTGGATGATGCGGGATTCGTTCGGCGATATCTCATTCAACAGATCGCCCCACAACGAAGTCATGCTCGATCCGGGTTTCGTCAACCGCGACCTGTCCGATTGCGGGTACATCCTGCGCGGCAAGTGGATTGCCGGCCGCGACCTGCTCAAGCTCTTCCCGGGCGAGATTACCAAAGAAGATGTGGCCGCGATCTTCCCGGACCAGGCCGTGACCTCCCGATGGAATCTGGGCAAGATGCGGGGCAATGTCGCCTCGCAGGAGCGCCGGGGCCTCGATGCGATCCATCTGGTCGAGGAGCATTGGAAACAGACGACCCGCAAGCGATTAATGACCATCGATCCGCAGTATGGGACCGAGGTCGAGATACCCAAAGACAATCAGGATTACCTGGCTAAGTTACAGGCCGCCGGAGCCCCGATCAAAGAGGGCGAGTGCCAGACGATTCAGCTTTCCCTGTTTGCCGATGGGAAGTGGCTCACCGATATCGAAAACCCCTACGGGATCGACGATTACCCCTGTGTTTTCGTGGGGGGTGAGTTTTGCCCCGAGCAAGACGATTTCTCGTACCGGCTTCAGAGCTTTGTCCAGTGCATCCTCGACCCCCAGCGTGCCGACAACCGGCGAATGAACCAGATGCTGGATATCACCGAGTCGGTCATCCATAAAATCTACATCGCCAAGATGGACTCTTTGGTTGATCCTGAGGGCTTGGCGACCGGCGCCAACCGAAAGACGGTATTCATCAAGAAGGGGGCCAGTACCGAAGATGTGGCCGTCAAGGATGGCGGAGATGTTCCCTCCGGCCTGTTCGCGCTTCAGCAACTCATGGACAAGCAGATCACCGAGATCCCCGGCATCAACGAGGAACTGTTCGGTACTGAGAATAACGATGTGTCCGGAGTCCTCTCCAAACTGCGTCAGGGAGGGGCCCTCAATGTCCTGCAAGAGGAATTCGACAACCTCCGGACCTCCAAGTCCGAACTGGGCCGAAAGGCCGTCCTGATGGTCCAGGGGAGCTATGACAAGGCCAGGGTCCAGCGGATCATCAACCAGCCCCCAGCCCCCAAATTCTACAACCGCGATCTGGTCCGGTACGACTGTACCCCGCAGGAGGGCGTCCTGACCGACTCCCAGCGCGAGATGTTCTTTGTGGAGCTTCGAACCATGTTCGAGACCGGGATGTACCCAATCCCGCCGAGTATGGTACTCAAGAATATGCCGTCGGCCAACAAACAGGAAATGCTGGCGGCCGTCCAGCAGGCCGAGCAAGCGCAGGCCCAGCAATCCAAGATGGCCCAGGAGATCGCCCAAGTCAAGGCGGGCATGGACGCCGCCAAGGTCGCCCAACTCAAGACCGAGACAGCCGAGATCGAACCGACGGGGATCGTCGAGCGGGCCAAGACCATCGCCGAAACCCAGAACATCCTCAAGAACGGATCGGCCAAGCCCGCACAGCCGGGCCAGCGGCCCAAGCCAAAACCCAAACAGAGAGGACGATAAAATGGTACGGATTAATGTTCGACGCAGAATCGACCTGATGGGGCCGACGCAGGCGCCCAAGCGGGTGATGACCTCCCCGATCATTCAGATTCAAAACCGTGACGCTGATTCGCTGGGCGTATCCCGAGCCCTGACCGAGCAACTGCGCGACACGCTGGAGAAGATTTTCAATCGGTGTTCCAACAAGGACCATTATTTCATCGTGGTCAAGTGCAACCTGTTGCCCAACAGGGTGATCCAAAACAAGGTGATCATCGTCAATACGGACAAGACCCCGGAAGAGTTTGCGGCGATCTGCAAGACCTTCAACACGATGTGCTTCTATGTGGATAACCGCAAGGGGACCATCTCGGATGTCTGGATTCTGCCCCAGGATACCGTCCTGAACGATGACGAGATTATCGGGATTTCGAACAAGGGAAGTGACAGGATCGCGCGTTCCGCCGAAGGAATGCCCCTCCTGTAACGATAACCGTCGCAAGGGCGTTACACGGATTCGCCCACCGGTAAAGATGCGACTTTAAGCGAGGAAAACAAGAATGGATCCAGTCGTAACAGCAGCACAACCGGTCGTAAATGCACCACTGGCATCGGCGCCGACCCCCGCAGCCACACCAGCGCCACCGTCCATCTCCACCGATATTACCGGCGTAACGACCCCGCCCGCCGGGGGGATTCAAGACCAGCCGCCCGCAAGCCCGGACGGGACGACTCCAACCCCGGAAGCGATCCCGTACCAGCGGTTTCAGGAGGTTGTCACAGCCAAGAATGAGCAGGCCGAGAAGATTCGCAACCTGGAGGCCCAAGTTAAGGTTATGGAGCAATTTGCAAGGACGGGCAATGCACCGGCCGCGGCTCCATCTACCCCCGAACCTTCTATCGTGGACTCTGTGATGGAAGGAATGGGCGACGATCCCTACCTCAATCGGGAGCAGATCAAGCAAGCCCTCTCCAGAACCGTCGCCGCGATGGAGCGGAAAATCGCCGACATTCAAGTGATGGCCTCCATGCCCGACTACAACCAGATCGTCAGCGAAGATCCGAAAAGCCCGCTCATTCAGGCGCTCAATGCAAATCCTGCATTGGCCCAAATCATTCAATCCAGTCCGAACCCGAGACTCGCCGCCTACCAGATCGGTAAGGCGTTTGCGGCTCGTGGACCCATGGCAACAACGACTCCCCCCGCACCGCCGCCCCCCCCGATAGTCCCAGCCCCACCCGTACCAACGATTGGGGCGCTCGGCGGGCGCGGCGCCATCGGCGGAAAACCCAACTGGAACACCATGACGGAAGCGGAGTTTTTGGAAATCCAACGCAAAAACGCTTCCAGCCGGGTCGATATCTGATCGAATGAAATGGGCCATATCGTGAACACGAAACCAAGACATAACCATCAACAGGAGTAACGAATATGGCAACCGAACATTTTGTAAGTACCGCGATCATCGACAACTCGATCACGGAATACTACAACAGAACACTGCTCCAGTTTGCCAAACCCAAACTGCTGCATACACAATTTGGGGAACGCATCCCGCTTCCCACCAAGAACGGAAAGACCGTCAAGATGCGCCGGTATCAAAAGCTGGCCGTTGCGACGACTCCGCTGGCCGAGGGTATCCCCCCGACGGGCGGTACGATCATCAAGACCGATCTGACGGTCACGGTCAAGCAGTACGGCTTCTTCATCATCTACACCGATGTACTGGAGATCACCGAAGCCGACAATGTGCTCAACGAGTTTTCTTCGAAGCTCGGCGATCAGGAAGGTGAAACCTTCGACCGCCTGACCCGCGATACCCTGCTGGCCTGTGCCGGATCGACCACCTGCTCGAATGGAGCCTCAGTCCCCACCGACCTGAACGATACCGACATTGATTCGGTCGTCCAGACCCTGCTGGGCAACGATGCCGAGTACATGACCCGGATGGTTGGCGCCTCTCAGGGCGTCGGCACCACCCCCATCGGCGACGCCTTCTACGGTATTGCCCATACGGACCTCTGGGACGATCTCCAGAAGGTGTCCGGGTGGGTCCCCGTCAACAAGTACCCCAACGGCTCGGCGCAGGTCTTCGGCGAAGTGGGTGCCACCAACGCCGTCCGCTGGCTGATGTCCACCAAGTCACACCAAGCGGGCGACAGCATCGACGCCACCTACTACAACAACCTGGTCATCGCCAAGAACGCCTATGGCGTGGTTTCGCTGGGCAATACCGGCGACTCCGGCGGCGGGTATGCTTCCCGCGGCCTCAACAGCGAAATGATCATCAAGCCGCTGGGTTCCGCAGGGTCCGCTGACCCCATCAACCAACAGGGGACCATCGGCTGGAAGGTCATGGGTTGGGCGTGCCGGATTCTCAATGAGGATTACATCCACCGTCTGCTCTGCACCAACATGTCGTAACGGACGGCCTCAACAAGACAAAACTTTCTCAGAAAGGAAAGTGTCATGATTAAAGACTTTGCAACATTCCGATACACGGGCAGCGGGGAAATCCTCGAACTGGATTTCGGGTTCATCCCGGATCTGGTCGTCCTCTTCATCGAAGGCGCCGCCACCGCATGCGTGACCCATATCTGGTCCCGGATGCTCGAAGATAACGGCGCTACCGCGATTGCCGGCGGGTTCAAGATCACCGAAGGCGTCACGGCCCTGTTCACCCACGGCAACGGTATCGAGGCGTTCGAGGGCAAGAAGAAAACCCCGACGATCTCCCGCTGGACGACCGCCGTTTCGACGGCCGCAACCGCTCGGGCTGGCGCCGTTCCCGGAACCTATGTCAGTCCCACGATGACCAGCGACTATGACAAATCCTCGGTCTTCGAGTGCGTGACTGCCGGGACCGGGACCGCAACCGAGCCCAACTGGAATTCCGCTCCCGCGATCGGGGATCGGGTCAAGGATGGCGCCGGTGGTGATACCGAATGGGAACGGGTCAATGTGGCCCAAGTGGAAAAGCAGTGCGCCGGTATCGAGATTGCTGCGGCACTGGCCGTCAACGATACGATCTACTGGGGCTATGCGATCCGCGGTTCGATCGTCAAAGACTTCGGCGATGTAGCCAACCTGCCCGTCGGCGTGACGGCGTCGAGCCGTATCGCGTCGTTACAGTAACGAAACTCTGGCTTTGGGATGGTGGGGACGGCATCGGGCCGACCCCCATCCCGGGCCGGCACAGTGATTTGACTGGAGGCAATACCCATGATTGAAAGTGCAACGCAGGAAAAGAAGGTTCCGTTCGTGATGCCGAAGAAACCGGAAACCGCCGCCCCGAAGATCGAGGACCCCCTCGAATACTACGAGATTCGAAATGTCGAATTTCCCAATCTTCCCGTACAGGTGAGTTGGGACGGCGGGGGTCCGGAGTCCAAGGCCGACAAGAGTCACTATGTCCGTAACGGCAAGGTCAAGCGGTGGGAGTTTGCGACGGGAAATACTTACCAGATTCCCCGATCGCTGGCGAATTACCTGAACAATCTGTCTGTACCCGATCCGGAAGCGGTAGTTGATCCGGCGACCGGTCAGCTCAAGATGGGTGATCCGACCCGCCGAAGGAACCGATACACCTGCATCCTCAAGATGGGGTATGTGCCCTCGGCTGACAAGAAAGCGTAACTGAAAGGAGTAATCTCCATGCGTAACAAACTCTTTATGTTGGGTGTGCTGGCCCTGATTCTGGCTTCGACCGCACTAGCCTATGTGCCGACCCAAAAAATCAACTTCCAGAACTGTTCCGACCCCCAGCGCCTTGAGCGCCTGCTGAATGACCAGTTCAGCGCCCTTAAGGACGATATCTCCGGCCTGTACTTTTCCGGGACAGGGAACTTCTTCTATGTCGATTCCAATGTCGGATCGGCCTCGTACACTGGGACCGACTGGGTGCATCCCAAGGCGACCTTGGACTCGGCCGTTGCCCTTTGCACGGCCAACAACGGCGATGTGATTTTCGTCGCATCCGGTCACGCTGAGAGCTTATCGGCCGCCAATGGAGTCGATCTGGATGTCGCCGGGATCACGGTGATTGGTCTGGGTAACGACGCTGACCGTCCCACCTTCTCCTACACGAATGCGGCTGGAGAAATCGTTATCGGTGCAGCCAATGTCTCACTCTACAATATCCGGATGATCCCCGCCGTCACCGCCGTGCTAAAGGCAATCGACATTGAGACCTCGGGCGATAACTGCCTGATCGAAGGTTGTGAATTTGTGGAAAGTGCGACGGCGGCCGACGAGTTTTTAAGCTGTATCATTGTCAATGGTGCCGCTGCCTATGCCGGGTGTAACGATGTCCATATCATCGGAAACAAGTTCTTCTCGTATGACGATGGGGCAACCGGTTCGGCGATCACCAGCATTGCCGGGATCGTCAATGGGCTGACCATCCAGAATAACCTGTTCATCGGCGACTGGGATGAAGCGTGCATCTTGAGCGACGATATCAATATCAATGTTCTGGTCGAAGGGAATATAGCGACCAATCTTGATACCGGACAGTATGCCATCGAATTCTCGGCGGCCTCAACGGGTATCTGCGCCAACAACCTGTGCAGTTCGGATGTCTATACCAATGTCCTTGACCCCGGCTCCCTGATGTGCTTTGGGAACTTGGGTGTATTGGGTGTCGATGCGACCGCTTTCCCGATCCCCACGAACGCCTACTCGCAAGCGTCGGGCGTGATGGAGTCCTTGTCCGGGGCCGCGGGGCTTGTGGCATGGCCGACTGCGTCCGTCTATGGTAACGGAAAGTCGTTTGCCGAAGCCATTGCCTTTATCTCCGAAGCCGTGAACGCGGGGACGGGTGGTGACGCACTGGGGTCGAACAAATCCCTTGTCGATGCGATTGGTTCCGATGGTGCAGCCCTCGTCGATGGTGCAGTCTCTATCGCGGGCATCATCGGTATTCCAACCGACGCGGACAACTTGGCGGATTCCTCGACGATCGTCGCCGGTGGAAATCGTGACGGGTCCCTGTTTGAGAGATCCGAATACGAAATCTCGATGTCGGCAAAGTCCATTTCAAAGACTGTCTCCACGATTGCGAATGGGGCCAATAACCTGTTCGCTGTGTCGGGGGGTCCGATCAAGATCGTCGAGATTGTGACCTATGTGACGACGACTCCGATTGCCGCCGAGGGATGCTTAGTCGGGTACAATATCGACCCGACTACTCCCGCAACCGACACGGCCTTTGGGACCGATGGTACGGCTCTTGAGTGCAACAATGCAGCGGTGGGTACAATCCTGACTTGGGCCGGGGTACTTGCCGCCGATCTACTGTTGAACGCAAACGGATGCTCCCTCGGGCTTACTACCGACTCAGGGCTTATCGTACCTATCGGCATGATCGAACTTACGGCCGCGCATGATGGGGCCTGTACAGGCGAATTTACGACCTACATGCGGTATGTTCCGCTCTCGCCTCTTTCGGTCGTTACGGCTCAGTAACCAACAACCGCCACACTGCGAAGTGTGATTGGCAGAGGGGGTCGGGTCCGTCCTCCACCCGGCCCCCAAATTTGAAGGAAAAACGTACCATGAAAAAAGAAACGAAACCCGAACAGGAAAAACACGACAATATCAAAAATCTTCCGATTGACCTGCTGGAGTCGGCTATCGAAAAACTCCAGAAGACACCGCACAACCCGGCAACGGATCGGGAACTCGTTCTGGCCATCGGCAAGATTCAAGAGGCCAAGCTGATGCTCGAAAAGCGGGTGGCAAGAATTACCGCAGAGAAAGTAGCCGCCAAGAAAACCGTTAAAGGCGAATAACAATGGCCTGGACACTGGCAGACATCCGAACGAAGTTCAGGGACTTGACCGGCCGAAAGACTGTCGGCCAGATGTCCGACGCCGCGATCAACACCCTGATCAATGACTTCTACACACGCGACTTTCCTCGGGATGTGCTTCAGGATGCGATCAAGTCCGTGTTCTATCAGGATTTGACCTGCGTCGATCCGGGTTCCTATGCGATTTCCAACGACTATCTGTCCTTCAAGATGCCCGCGTTCATCGACGACCGGCAGATTCACCTGACCTTCGATGTTGATTTCTTCTTCAAGCAATACCCGAATGATGAGAGTTGTCTTGAGAATACCAGTATCGGGATCGGGGTGATCTCCGTCGCCTCCATTGAGGTTAACGATTTCGCCTACAGGATCGAGGGGTATTCCTACTACACGGCTGGCACTGAAGGGCTCTTGACGGGTAGCAACCTGCCCAATGGGAAGTTCGGGGCGTGGCTGATCGAGATCAACTCGGCCGGGGTTCTGGTGATTACGCAGGCCGGAGCCAATGCGACGGGGTACGCCTCTGAGCGGCTGGCGATGGAAGGATTGCCGGACCTGGACTCGGCGCGGGCCTGCTGTGGGTTCGTGGTGATCTACAACGGCTCTGGCGCGGTGTTCGTGCCCGGCACGACCCTTTTATCCGTCGCCGGGTTGACCGTGTCCTATGTGGACGGGAAGCCCTCCAATCGAAACGAGCCGTGCCTGGCCCTGATCTGGGGGAATATCCTGACCGTCCGTCCCAAGTCGAATGATCGGCATGTGTTTCAATGTGAGTGCATGAAAAAACCGTCGTCGATGGCTGACGACACGGATGCCCCACTCAATCAGGATTGGGGTCTGGCAATCGCCTACGGGACCGCGATCAAGTTCCTCAACGAACAGGACAGCGGGGATACGGGTTCACAGTTGCCCGCGCTCTACGACCGTGAAATCGAACATCTTCAACTGGACTATTACCGAAATCTTCAACAACGCGAAATAACAAGGAGCTTTTAACATGTACCGAAAACGAATTATCGCCGCATTTCTGGCGTGTCTGTTCGTGACCGCCGTCCTCTATGCCGCCGAGGGGTTCTACACGCTGGACCGATCTGGACATATCGTTCAGCCCGCATCCTGCACCGATCAGTCCCCTTGGGTGCAGGCCGGAACATTCTCTGCGACGGGTGCGGAACCAACGACTCCCACTGGTGAAAATCTGAGTGGATACGGTAACGCAACCTCTGCTTTTGAAATATACAGCAAGACAAAAGTGTACTCTATTCCCGCTTACTGGAATACCATTACACTGCGGTGCCGTGGATCGTCTGAGAATGATGTCAATGTCTTCGATGTTTTTTTGATGAGAAGTTCAAACGATACCTATACGCGGGTATGCACCCTTACTTTTACCGCTGGAGCCATATCGCCCGCTATATCGAAGACCTTAGTTTCCGACACCCTTGTCGTGTCAAACGAGAAATGGTTTTCGCCGATCAATGTTCTTTCGCCCGGCGGGGATTATATCGCCATGTGCGAGATCGATGTCCGGGGATTCTACAAGATCGGATTCGTTCCGACGACTCTGGCAGGCGATGCATACATTGATATTATGGGATTCTAACCATGCAACCGAAAAAGCTATTCATCATTGCGACCGTCGCGTTCATCCTGAGTCTGTGCTTTGTCAATGGCCTATTCGCCGTCTGGAACAAGGCATTACCAGCAGATAATACCGTCTTTCGCGTGGCCGACGATCTGATCCGGGCCAACAATGACGCGATTGAGACGGCGCTGGACGCCGAGCACTACTTCGCCACAGGCGGAACGCAGACCGGCGCACACCGGCCCGGTGGGGCATCAATCCTTCGGTATGAAACGACGGCCACGATCGATGCGGATATCGTTACCACTGGAATCTATGTCCACGATGGCCTGATCTTCGACACTACGCTGAATCAGTTCTTTACGATGGATGCTGCCGCGACCGCAAAGGTTGCGATGGTTCTGGGTCCGGAAGCGATAGCTGGGGCGATCCTCGACGAAGATAATATGGCGACCGATTCGGCGACGAAAGTTCCCAGCCAGCAATCGGTCAAGGCATTCGTCACTTCCGGCACAGTCACGATGACCAATAAGACGCTGATCGACGCGGTACTGACCAGTCCCCTCATCAACGGCTCATTGGACCCTCTGACCAGTAGTGTCTTTCTCGATGAAGACGACATGGCCTCCGACGACGCCGGGAAGATTCCGAGTCAGCAATCCGTCAAGGCGTATGTGGACACGCAGGTTGCCACGCATGGGTTCTATATCAGCAATTCCAGCGTATATTCCGCTACCCCAACCTCGAATGTGTGGACTGCCCTTGATCTTTCCGCTGCGGGTACTCCGGCGATTGGAGCTAATCAGGTCGTCGTACTCCTGAAGGTCAATGGTCAGGCGGGATCGGTATTCAAAATCTCGACCAGCGAAACGCCCGGCGCAGCGGTCGTCTATCACTCTGGGTACGCAGGACCGAACGGGTTGACCTTTACCAGTACCTCGGACAACGCCAACTTCACGATCGTTACCGATGCGGCCGGAAAGGTCTATTTCGGTTCCAATACCGGAGCCGTCACGATAACTTTGGTCGGATACATCAAGTAATGGCCTACCAGAAATACCCCATCTACGATCTGAAGTCCGGGTTACGCCTCGAGCGCGAGCCGTGGATCACTCCCGCCGACGGATTCCGAAAGATGGAGAACGCCTTCATCCGAAGGGGGGTGTTGGAAAAGCGCAGGGGGCTGGGAACATTCGGTCGGCTGATCCACCACGACGAGGCGGTGCTTAATGGGGCCAGTGGCACAGTCACGACCACCCTGCCGATTGTTGCCGGGACATTCACGATCGTGCATGGAGCCGAAACGCTTTCCGATAATGGGGCGGGGGTCTTGACGGGGGATGTTTCCCTCACCGGGACCATCAACTATACCACCGGTGCATGGACGACCTCGGGGGCGCTGACCAACGGCCTGCTCGATTACGACTGGTATCCCGGAACGGCTGTCACCGGGATCTATCAGCATCGCAGCAACACGGTACAGACCTTACTGGCCGTCAACCTTAAACGGGTCAACAAATACAATACGACCACCAGCTTATTCGAGGATGCTTCAACCAAGAAACTCCACTTCACTTCCGGGAGTACGGGGCTTGCGGCCGCCGCGACTGTAACGGGTTCGGTATCTGGGGCGACGGCGTATATTGTGGCTGTGGATGTAACGGGGGGCACGCTTGCGGGCAATGACGCGTTTGGCATTATTCATGTCCGTGGTCAGATTGGAACTTTCCAGTCCGAGAATCTCTTGGTTGGTGGGGTCGATAAGGGAACTATCTCTGCAAATTCCAGTTACTTCGAGCTGACCAGCGACGATACCTATTTTGTCTGGTTCGATACCTGGAATGGGATTACCTACCTGACCAACAATAAAGATCCTCTCCAGCGATTCGACGGAACGCGGGTCCGGCAACTGAATATTGATCTGGATGTCTCGGGCGGTCCGGACAATGATGTTACTGCGGCGTTGATTGTCATCATCTTTAAGAGCCGGGTTTTGCTCTTCAGCACGGTCGAGCGAGGGGTTTCCTGTCGCCAGCGGGTCCGGCACTCCAGCGCCAACTCCGATCAGATTTGGGATCCCGACGACTATGTCGATTGCCCAACCTCTGATTGGATCACCGGGGCACGGTTCGTTGGCGACCAGCTCGTCGTGACCTTCTCCAAGAGCGTCTGGCGGCTGGTCTATACCGGCGACTCCGATCTGCCGTTCCGGTGGGA
>Ga0172381_10006274_pt1 | contig 11940 bp, 24 predicted proteins | sample Leawel6488metaG_FD_119754 | JGI IMG/M metagenome (GOLD analysis project Ga0172381, IMG submission 119754) | Leachate microbial communities from a municipal landfill in Southern Ontario, Canada - Leachate well 64-88 metaG | ecosystem: Engineered > Solid waste > Landfill > Unclassified | place...
GGTAAATTGTGGCTCAGGGTGGCTTGCCTTGACAGTGGAACTTCCAATGAGAAAAGAATTAAGGCATTGAACATTTGAAAAAGGAAGGTGAACGGAGATGGGTGACACGTACAAGGACAGCGCGAGGAACAAGAACAACAAGGGGAGCATCCGGAGGAAGGGCTGGAGATACGAAGAGGATCAGGAGATGGTGAGTCACGAAGGAACGGTGTTCCTCTACCGCAAGGGCAGCATGGATGACATCGTGACCGACGAGGCTGATGACAACGAGGAAACAAGGAGATGAAGAGGACATGGATTCTCGTGGTGGTCGGTATCCTGATCGGTAAGGATTGGCTTGAAGCTGATTACGAGTGACGGGTCGGGACAGAGTGGAATGAAAAAAGGGGGAATGGTCATGAAAAGAGTTGAGTGGAGATCGCCCAACAGGATCAGGATAGACACGGGGCACAAGGCTTTTGACAGGCAGTGTGAGTTTCTCGGTACGGGAAACGTGTGGGGGAACGTACAGTACAGCAGTTACATCAGGGCGCATAATGCGACTGAGTGCAATGGATTCACTTTCAAGCCAGGTGAGCTTTTGAAGGGTGACTTGGACAAGTTTGAGCTTCCGCAATGGGTTCGTAACAGCATTGAGCCTCTTCTTGTTGACAAGGGTGCGATACTGTACGAACTGAGGCATTGGAACAGGGGAAAGAAGTTCGTGCATGGATACATACTGACAGGAACGGATCACGAGTTGATGAGGACATATTATGTCAACGGAAGGATCCAGTCGGAGCGCATTCTGAATGTCTGCGCTGAATATGTGTCCAATTGCCGACTGTAGGGACAGAGTGGGGTAAAAAAGGGGCTGATAAAATATGGATTTGAACATGGACATTGAATGGTGGACGACGAACGGACTTGGCATCCCGCTGAGGGAGGGGCTGTACGTGAAGTTCAACAAGTCCCTGGATTCAGGCGGCGAGAAGATCGTGAAGGGTTGGATTGTCCGGGACACTTACGGGGTGATGACGCGGACGCACATGTTCACAGTCAAGGACAGTGAGGACAAACAACACTTTGTAAGGGGCAACAGACTGTATGAGATTGCGAAGGTCGCCGTTGTGATGCGGGATGAGAGCAGTCCCGTGGTCGTGGCGCTGAGGGGTAGCAAGATGGAGAACTGGCTTGAGGGTCATCGGAGGCCGTGCTACAGCAAGAAGAAGGTTGAATATTTTTGAGGAATTCCAGTTTCATGTCACAGGCATCATCTTTGCATCCGTCGTCACTGTTGTTGTGTGGCGGCGGATCTTTTTCATGTTGGGACAGAGTGGGCAAGAAAAAAGAGGGGGCGAAGCAGAATGTTCATAACGGGTGGCCAGGGATATTACACGAAAGACGGACAGCAGAAAAGCAGGTCGGGGGATTTCCTGATACTTGTCAGCGCTGAGGAGCTTCCTCTTGACAAGGACAATTTCAGGGCGTGTGTTGTGAAGACGCATCTTGAGCAGTGCGGATGCTGGATGATGGGAAGCTGCGTCATTCAGGGAAGGAAGTTCACGCTGTCGGGGGGCTTACGGGGAGGACGGTCTGACGATGACTGTTCCGAAGGATGTCTTTGATGTCTGTGTTCCCGTGCCTGAGAGCCTGTATGAGAAGTGGGCGCATGGCGGTGGTCACAATGAATGCGGCGATGAGTGGGGGAGTTTGAAGGAGTGGGCTTTGGAGAATGTCGGGGCTTTGAAGAAGGCTGTGAGATCGGGACAGAGTAAGTTGACCACAAAACAAATAGAGGGGGAAAAGTAAAATGCCGCACATACCTGATGAGATGATACGATGTCCGAAATGCAGGGGAGAGGTCAAAGTGAGAGTCTTGACCGAGACTGTCGGTCCGGTGTGCTGGGATGACTTGAACGAAGAGTTTGCTTGCCGGTACAACAAGGAAACACCGCTTGAAACCATTGAAGTGTCAAGGGTGTTGGAATGTTACGGATGTCGCAAGCGATGGACTGATGACGCTTTGTTCATGAGGGAACTTTATGATTCAATGGAAAGCGTGACGATGAAGGTTTCCACCGAGGCGATTGTGAAGGTTTTCGGTGAGTACAAGTCTTCATCGTGGATTGTGGAGCGGGACAATAAGCTGCCTGTCGAACTGTACAAGTTCCGTCACAATCAGGACGGGGAGTATTACACACTGCTTTCACAGGGGGCTGTGTCGCATGTTCAAAGGGAGATTGAGGAGAAGTGCGGTGGTGTGGTTGTTGATAAACATTCACTTTAATGGGAGCAAACAAAGCGGATTGACGATGGGACAGAGTGGATAAGAAAAAAAGGGGGGAAAGTAAAATGAATTACAAAGCTGAATTTCCTGATTTCGGAGAGATGGATGTGAAGATTCCCGATTGGCTTGAGGACTGCTCATGGCACAACGACGCATGCCCGAGCTTCTGCAACGAGGAGTTGGACATTCACTTGTTCGTGGACTATGCCGATCCCGCGCTGAGGGAGATGGCTTTGGTTGAAGACGGCAGGTTTTGTGTGAGCCTTCTGTCGGAGATTGGATGCTGTTCATGTGAGCCTCTGCTCATAACGGATGATTGGGAGAAGGTTCTTGAGTTCTTGGGGAAGTGGCGCAATCACAGGATCGTTTGAGGTCGGGACAGAGTGGGTTGGATGCAAGTAAAAAAAACGGGGAGGAAAATGAGATGTTCAAGACAAACGAGAAGGATGAAGTGATTTACACGTGTTTGGGCTGCGGGTACGAGGGACCTGAACCGGAGTTCTGGTTTGAAGAGGACGGGGAAAAAGGTGAGGCGTGCCCCAAGTGTGGATACATGGGCGTCAGACCGGCGGACAAGAGAAGTCCGTATACGGTGAAGAGGGATTTCAGTTGCGGATTCAGTCTGTGGCTTGACAGTGAGGTCGGATTGGAGAATGCGAAGGAGGACGGTTACGACACTGAATCCATAGACTGGAATGAGTTTGCCGAGGATTGCATCCGTGTCGAGAGAAGGGTTGTGGAGTTCCTGGAAAAGAAGTACGGCTTGACAATGCGGGCCGAGGGGCACGATTCCAACGGTGATCTGCTTGGTTCGTGCTGGATTCCGATGCGGGATGAAGATCAGGCAATTGAGGGAACTGACCGTTGCTGGCTGACCGAGGAGCAGGGGAAGGCGTTTGAACTGCTCATGACCATGCAGGGCACGGACAGGGCCATTGACTTCCTGAACAGCAATGACGGTGACTTCGGGGATCATGATGAACTGTTCAAGGGATGCGGTGAGTTCGCAAGCAAGTATCTTGAAGCATGTCTGCACTTCTTCGCCCAGGGTGATGACGAGGAGGAGATTTTCGAGGACAGGCAGATTGAACTGCGGAAGTTGGAACAGGAGAAGGAGAAAGTCGGGACAGAGTAGGCTGATTACAAACAAAAAAGGGGGATCGGACAATGAACAATACTGAGGAAAAAGCGTACATCGTGTGGGACACCTGCGAAATAGCGGAGAACCATGCCAAGTTTCTGATGGAGGAGGAGGACTTCACGGAGCAGGAGGCCTATGAAGCCGCATGCAACAACAGCTTCCTCTACGATGACGAATGGGAACTGACATGTGATGATCTGACCGAAGTGATGAAGGAGATGAATCCTGATTCCCATGCCTGGTATGCCGAAGCAAGCGGGATGGGGTGGCTCAAACAGGAAGGCTTCAAGAAGTTCAAGGCGAAGGACGGGGAAGAGCTTCTGGGTGAGATACTTCCCAAGACGGATTGCACGTTCTGGATATACAAGAGGGAAAAGGACGGCGGACCGTACATGGAGATAAGCAATACGCATCATGACGCACCGGTTCGGGGACAGGAAGTTTATTTCATATATCCGGCCAGGACATGCCTCATCTGTGGTGATGTCCTCACACTGGAAGAGCAGAAGACGCCGAACGAGGATGAGATCGTGTGTGAATCATGTCTTGCAAGGCATTATGATTGACGGACGGGACAGAGTGGTACGGATGCAAGACAATAAAAAAGGGGAGGTAATTGAAATGGTGTGCGGACTTTACTGGACGAACGATTTTAAAAAGGGTTTCGATGTCGTGCCGATGACGGAGTTCTACGCAGATAATTATCCAAGCTACCGCCAGGTGTGCGTCTTCATGGACAGGGAGAAGGCGGAGGAGATCAGGGACAAGCTGAACGGCAAGGAATACTTCCTGTTCGAGTACAAGCGGGAGATTTATGGCGGATGCGGGAAACTGAGCCGTGCAAGGGATGCGATCAACAGGCACAGTGTCAGGCATTACGTCAACAACCACAATGAGAGGTTCTCGCTTGACAGGGAAGTTGACCAGGATCCCAAACTCTTCACACTGTGGTACTACATGGGGGACAACATTTTTGGTCAGCGGTTGAAGATCGGGGGAAATGAATACTGGGGCAGAGGATGGAATTGGAAGAATGCCGAGAGGCTGATGCGGGAGTTTGTGCTTGCATTGGAAAACGGCGGATGGGATGAACTTGAAGAGGCGGAAGCGTGACGGACGGGACAGAGTGGGTGAGAAAAACAAGGGAGGCAATTGAAATGGCGAAGAAGACAGCGAAGAAGGACACAGGAGTCTGCAAGGAGTGTGGCAGGGAGTTTGACCGCAATGCGGTGAAGAGTCAGCTTGGCGAGTATTTTGACACAAGGTTCTGTTCGGCTTTCTGCTACACGAAGAGCCTGACTCCGAAGAAGGGGGAGAAGTATCTGGCCGTGGTGGTGATTTCCGATGGTGACCTGATAGCGACATGGGCATTCTTCTCCGATGAAAAATCTTTTGAAAAGGAAATGGAGTTCAGAGGCAGGGCGATTGAGAAGATCAACGACAATCACAGGAAGTTGTTCAGCGACGAGGAAGTGAAGGTGCTGGAAGTGGGCGGGGACACCATCGGCATTGTGACGGAGGACATGGAGGGCATGGTGCTGTGGTATCGGCAGGGTTGGTTGAACGAGGGTTTCAAGACGATGCCAGTGGACGCCGAAGAGATAGAGGGTCTTGGATAAGGCAAGATAAAAAAAAGGGGGGTGTAACAATGAGCGAGATTCAAGAGGAGAAAGTGGAAGTGAAGTGTCCGAAGTGCGGGAACACGGAGACTTTCGTGGAGTGCATCAATGACAGCACGGACGTGGCCACGTGGGAACGCAACGGGGATGATGAGTTCATCCTGACGGACAACAGCCTTGACTCAAACGAAGTTCCTGAGTTCACCTGCGGGGAGTGCGGGGCAGTGCTTGACGAGGAAATCCATGAGGCGTGGCTGAAAATGGTGGTGACTCCCTACGACCTGAAATACCGCATCATTGACCTGCTTGAGAAGGGGAACACCGCGCAGGCGCTTGAGCTACTGCGCAAGCTGGAGATGTGACGGGACAGAGTGATTAAAAAAAAGGGGGAACGAACATGAACTACGGCGATGTTGTGAAAGTGAAAAATGATGTGGGTGGCACTCCTTTCTTCAAGGGGCAGCTTCTCACTGTAGACAGCGAGGTTGACACTGTCCACAAAAGAGTGCATGTCGTGAACCATCACGGTGACGGAGCTTGGTTGAAGACGGATCAGCTTGACTTTGTGAGATCAGCCGAAGACGAGACGGATGTCGTGGGTGAGTATTTCATAGAGGTTTATGAAACCCATGTGAGCCAGTATCGCGTGGAAGCCATGTCGGTGGAGGACGCTGTCGCGCAGTACATGGAGGGTCTCGGTGAGACGGTGGATGATTCCGAGGAGTTCGTTGAAACGGACATGGAGAAGGGGTTCAGGAGCATCCGTGTCATTGAAACGCCTGACGGCCGCACAGTCGGATGGGAGCAGTTGAAGCTGAGATTGGGAGAGTGAACAAAATCTGTGTTGGGACAGAGTGGGTTAAAAAAAAGGGGGACGGTTAAATGACATACGCACAGCTTAAGAAGGAACTGGTGAAATTCCTCAAGGAATGGTTCTGCGGGGATCTCGGAGACACTGCCATCAAGACAGGCAAGGAAGGGCAGAAGTATTCGGAGTATTGCGGGAAGAACACGGTGATGTGGATCAGCATGGATGGAAGCCCGATGTACGAGTGCATGAATTACGGCGAGGATGACAATTGGGGGTTTGTCAATGCGTTTGACAAGTTCCTCAAGGATCGTGGGTTCTGGTATGAGCAGGGTCATTCGTGGAACATCAACGTGTACCGCGAGGATTGAAGGTTGGGACAGAGTGGGTTGACCACAAACAAAAAGGGGGACACACAATGAAACCGTATGTCGTGATTGAGTGGGATGGCTCCAAGGATGTGAATGATGTCAGGGTGTTTGAGACTGGCATACAGTCATCGGTCTTGGCTGAGAAGGCTGTGGAGAAGTGGCACAAGAAGAATGTTGGAAACAACAGCAACATCCAGTATGTTTCGCACAGCCAGTTCTGCTTTCTGTTTGAGACGGAGCCTGCCCTGCACAAGAAGAACCAGGAAAAGAAAAACGGGGCAAGCAAGATGAAAAAAGTGACATGTCCGAAATGCGGCGCCGAGGATACGATCCTCATGCTCCAGTCCGTCCGGATGGAGTATCCCGTGACAAGCGTCGGGGAGTGCGGAGTGAGCGGTGACATCTTTCAGGCGAGTTACGGGGATTCCGACTTCATCCACATCAACTGCATGGCGTGCGGGGAGTATTGGGATTCTGAAATGGCTTTCGTGGAGGAGTACAACAGCAAGCGGTGACGGACGGGACAGAGTGACCGAGAAAAAAAGGGGGGGCAAAGGACAATGGCTGAGATCAAAAGGGATATAACGAGGGAAGCGTGGGAAGCAGGCAAGGAAGAGGTTCATGAGGACATCGTGGATGCGATTGAACGGCATTTCGGGAAAAACTTCAACGATATTCCCGAAGATGTGATTGATGATGTTTTTGACAGGATTCATGAAACAATGGAAATCACGGTGACGATTGACACGGACGTGTTGAAGGGATTCAAGGCATAGGGATAGAGTGACACAAGAAAAAAGGGGGCAAAGTAAAATGGAAATCCAAGCAGACAACAAGGTAAGGGTCGTGGCGTTGAGCAACCTTGAGGCGATGTGCAAGCGCCATTCGGGGACCAGTCACGGATATTGGGTTGAGAAGGTGACGAAGAACCGCGTTCATGTCGGATACTCCAATCCCGATGAGTGGGGACCCAGAAATCCGATGTTTGCGGTGTATCCGTGTTATCCGGCCGCTTTCGGAGATTCCGTGATGGTGGTTCTTGACATTGTCAGGGTTGTGAATGATTATGATGACGAAGATGGCTGGCAGAATTTCGATTTCCTGACGGACTGTGAAGTGCTGTGGAGAAATCCGACAAGTTTGGAGTGGAACACGAGGGAAGAGATTGAGGGAACGATTGAGGTGGAGGTGTGCGATGATTGAGAAGATGCGGAAAATCAAGATCATGTGTGATGAGATCAGCGGATTCGTTGACGAGGTTCGCAATGAGATGGATGATTTTGAGGCGGAGATTGCCAGGAAGGACAAGATCATAGAAGACCTAAAGGATGTGACTCTTGACAAGTGTCGGAGTATTGCCGATCTTGAGGAAGCGCTCAACGACAAGGAGAATGAGGTGGACAGGCTTGAAAGGGATGTTCATGAGCTTGAGGGCAGGGTCAGCGAACTTAATGGTGAGATTGACGGACTGCGCGGGGAAATTGGTCAAGCGTTGAAGGGGTAGGACATATGAGGGAAGCCGGCGGCGGGACAGAGTGGGTTAAGAATAAAAGGGGGTGACCTATGGAGAGAAAATACAAGTACAGGGTTGCGGGAACAAACGAGGTTTATGACACTTGGAAGGATGTTCTCACGGCGGCGGCGCTGATCGGGGCAGACGTGTTCAAGGAGCTTCAGCCAAGCTTGGACAAGCCGATCAAGGTGTGTCCCGAGAATGCGGAGAAGATAGAGGTGGCTCTGAAGAACATCAACGGCAAGGCGACCGAACACACGTACACGAAATATGCCAGCGTGGAGAACCTGGCGAAGAGATCCGAAAAGACTCTTGGGGAGCTGCTGGAGAACAAGAAATACTTCAAGGGCGCGGTGGCTGAAACCACGTCGGGAACAGAGGTGGCGAAAAATTACAGTTACAGGAGACGCGCCACGACAATCGTCCTGTCCAGGAGATCCTCTGCATGGTGGCTCGTGGATGTCAGGGAGGCCAGCATAGATACGCGGGGTGGCGGCTATGACAGCCTGTTCCTCACCAAGGCGCAGGATGAACGGGCGATAGAGGTCTTGAGAAGGGACAACTACCAGGTGCTGCCTGGCTGAATTCAGAATGCATTGCCCTTTTTTGACCCGGTGAGATTCCCAGGTGGGGAGTCCGCCGGGTTTTTTCATGTCCGCGTGTCGGGACAGAGTGATGAAGGCATCAACCGATGGGGGATAAACATTCAGCCTGCAATGAAATAAGTGGAATGACAAGCATTTTATTGTTGCTTTCCGCGTCCAATGTCAATATTGATAATTGTAAAATTTGAAGTTGGGACAGAGTGGCGGGTTCATAAAACGAAAAGGGGTGGCAAACATGAAGAACATTCAACCTGTTCTCTGCAAGACTGAAGGGGGCAAGCGGGTCGGACGCGGATGTCAGGCAAGGATTGACCAGGCTTCGGGGTGCGTGAACAAGTGCGTCGGCTGCTATGCGAAGCGTGTCACTCGGTGCGGTGACGCATTCGACACTGTCATTGAACGGGAGTTTGACACGCAGGCTCTGAGAGCGTCCATGCGTGACGCGAAGGCAAAGGGCGTGCATGCTTCGCGATGCGGGTCCGTGTGCGATCCGGGGCACAACGAGGGCACTCTTCGGACCATCATTGACATTGCGACAAGTGAGGGAATGATGCTCGTGGTCACGACAAAGAGCCTCACATACAGTGAAGGCATGGCCGATGCATTGATCAGGGGCGGGCATATGCTCCAGGTGTCGCTCGGGATGATATCGGAGGCCGTGGGCGACGCCGAGCGGTACGGGATGGCGACCGCATATTTCAACCATGGTGTGGATGTGACGATCAGGATCACGACGGACGCGACTGTTCCGCCTTCGGAATATTACAAGCATGTCATCAGTGGTCCGATGCCCGTGATACTCACTCCGATGCGTTTTTATGGAAGACCGATCATGGCGCAGTACGGGGCTGATGACACGAACTACACACATCACAAGGGCTACATGCGTCCGAACTTTGTTGACGCGGGATGGGACGGCGTGGAAGTGTGCGGTGAAGTGGGCGGTGAAGTCTTCTGCGCGAACTGCTTGGTACCGAAAAACATCGCTGAGATTGTTGAAATGAGATCCGTTGGTACTGAACGGATTGTGGCGATGGCATAGGCTGGATTTAAAATAATCGGTATTGACATTGGGGTCGGCATGGTGTATAATGAAAGTCAACGGGGCAGATGGAATGATAACGGCGGATCAGATAACATCGGGGGAGGTCGTGGAGGGGACGAGGGTCTTCTACACCAGGAAGGACGGGTCACGCATCCGTGGGACTGTCCGCCGCGTCTATGCCGACAAGAGGATGCTGACGATGAGGCATGACGGGGAGATCGGGGGGTCGCAGACATACAGGTTCAGGAGGCTGACGGTGGAGGGTGCGGGGGTGGAGTTCCCCTGGATGCAGCTTGCTCCGCTGGTCGTGATGGCTTCAAGCAGGACCACCCCTGTCGGGCGCAGGGTGATTTATTCGAGTTCGGAGGGTCTGTGGGTGGATGACGGGAGGAAGGTGTTCGTGGAGCGGATCAGGGGGCTTGGGGACGGACGCCTTGACGGGTCCCTGCTGAAGTTGACGAAGGCAGGTTTGAAGGACGGCGTGAAGTATGATGATTCAAGCATAATCCCCATGGAGGCGCCGCCGTGGCCGGAGGTTGATCTTGGAAGAAAGACGGGAAGTGTCAGGACAAGGTCCAGGGAGTTCAACAGGTTCGTGAAGGTCATGGAGTACAGCAGTGGGAACTATCATGCGAAGTGGAGTGACCTGGCCATGATCAGTGTCGACGGGTCGGGGGTGGTTGTGGACGTGCTGGACAAGAAGTTGAAACTGTGTGGTACTTATCATGCTGGTACCGGATCCGATGGCGTCTTGAAGTCTTCGGGGAGTTCCAAGTTCAGTTGCATGCTGCATGACTTGAGGGAGTTCGTGAAGGGGATCAGGACGGGCGTGTGCGTGATCGACTTCCATCGGAACGGGATGGTGATTGAGACCGACGAGCAGAAGCGGATGGTGTACGGCGGCCTTTAAGTAATGCTTAAGTATTAATACTTAATTATTTAAAGTATCTTTTAAAGTAAGATGTGAAGTAGGAATGGAAAAGTCGCGGGTTGGGACAGAGTGGTACTGAAAAAGGCGAAGGGGGAATGACGATGAACAAGATCTACAAGGTGCATGGACATGGGGAGCAGGCCGATGGTGAATGTGAATTTGACCTGGGGTCGTTTGCGAGTCTTGAGGAGGCTGAGGAGGCCGTCCTGGAGAAGGCGAGGCAGGTGTGGCACAACGAGGAGAGATGCGGATGGAAGTTTGCGGAGTATTACGACAAGAGTCCGCTTCTCAAATGGTACAGTGATGGCGACGCGGATCACAAGGAGGCGTTCAGGATTGACATTGATGCGTACCTGATGGTGAATCCGAACGACCCGACTTATGACGAGGTCAAGTCCGTTGCGTACCGATACATGAGGAACGAGAGGAAGGATGAGGGGGCGGAGTTCGTGGCGAAGGTGCTGAGCGACTTCGTGAACGGCGGGGGAAGCGCCAAGCTGTTTGCCGACGCATGCATGAACGATCACAGGACGCTGGTCCAGGGGAAGATGGGTCTTGCGTTCGCGCTGATCGTGGAGGCGGCGAGGATGTACAGGGAGAGCGATTACGACGCGAGGAACGAGTACGCGGTGACGCTGGCCAACGAGATCTGGATGCTGCTCGGTACTGAAAACATAGGGCGGGACGGCGAGTATCACAAACTCTGCCTCGGAGTGCCGCTGATCTGAGGCGGTGCGGGACAGAGTGGGATAAGAAAACAAGGGGGGAATGGTTATGGGGATTTCAACGAATGCGGTTCTGTTTTTCGGATTCACCTTTGCGGAGGGTGATGACTGCCTCGGTAATTTCCTTGGTGACTGGGAGATGGAATATGCCGGGAAGAAGGGGCTTGCGGCTCCCGACTTTGATTTTCCTGAAGACGGTGATCCCGACAGGGATGCGAAGAAGAAGCTGTGGCGTGAATATTGGGACGCCGTGAATGAGTTGATCGGGGCTTCCGGATGCAAGATGGACGCTCACTGCTCAAGCGAGTATCCGATGTGGTATGTCTGCGTGGGGATTTCGGAGAAGACCGCGTCCAGGGGCAATCCTCTTGAACTGGCTCTTGAGGACCTGGTTGTCGGGGATGACTGGGTCATCATGCTCAGGGACTTCTGCGACAAGGTTGGGATAGAGTGGGAGGAGCCGAAGTGGTGGATGGCGAGTGACTGGTGCTGAAAAACGGTGAAGGGGGAAAGTGGTGATGGACGCATGGGACAAGATGGACGGGATGGTTCCGAAGGAGTGGACGAGACGGGCGGGCAGGAAGATTGACGACCGGGTTGACGCGGAGTGCGAAACCTGCGGGAAGAAGTTCAAGTTCAGTTACGGGACAAGGCTTGTGTGTCCGGAGTGCGGATCGAAGGAGTGTCTGCTGCATGTGACGATAGGGATGTTCAGGACGGGGGGAAGAAGATGAGAAGGAAGCCGAAGCGCAAGACGGACATGACGATCCAGCTGCGGCAGTGGTCGGGAACGGTTGACGGGTTGTTCGTGGTGGATTGGGGGAACAGGAAGTGGAGCGACAGGGTGACGAGGGCGGAAGTGGATGCGAAGGGATTGGACGGGATGGCCTGCGGGAACAGCCTGTCCGTGAAC
>Ga0172381_10006275_pt1 | contig 11940 bp, 9 predicted proteins | sample Leawel6488metaG_FD_119754 | JGI IMG/M metagenome (GOLD analysis project Ga0172381, IMG submission 119754) | Leachate microbial communities from a municipal landfill in Southern Ontario, Canada - Leachate well 64-88 metaG | ecosystem: Engineered > Solid waste > Landfill > Unclassified | place...
CACCACCCGGTCGCCGACCGCGAGGTCGGCCACGCCGGCCCCGGTTTCCATGACGGCGCCCACCAGTTCGTGCCCCATAAACGCCCGCGGCACGCCCGGCAGGGCGGCGATCGTAATCCGGGGATCCGCCTTCACGAAAAAGAGCGACAGATCGGCGCCGCAGATTCCGGCCTGCCTGTTCTTGACCCGTACCCAGTTTCTCCCCGGCAAATCCCGGTCGGGGATTTCCCTGTATCGCACGGGCGAAACGGAAGAATAAAAGGCGCGGGGAAAAGGCTTGGCCAACAGCTTGGTGAGGATGATCTTCGGAATACTGACCTCGAAATAGATCGTTTTCATAACGCTCCCTGGTCAATGTGAAGATGCTGATGGGGATTTTCGATGCCGCATGACTAATGGCGGCGAGAGTGTAAGCGGCAACGCCCGGGGAAGTCAAGACAATATTGCCCCCTGTCCCTGCCGGGAATCACGGGCGGACGGATCAAGGAAATCAAGGGGCGGAAGGTCGTCGTGGCCGTAACGGTCACCGCAAACGGACAGGTGCGCGCCCGCGGCGAGGTGGTGGCCGTGCAGGTGCCCGAGGACATGCTGCCTACCGCTTCTCCAGGCGCTCGAGGAGATCGGCCATCCGCTTGAGTTCATCGCCGTACCCGCCCCAGTTTCCCTGACGGAGATGGTCCTGGGCCTTGCGGTAGTGGTCGAGGGCCTCCCGGATCCTCCGGCGGTCGCCGCTTTCGGCCGTTGCAGCCGCCGCGGGAACCACGCCCCCTCCTGCCCTTTCCCGGACGGTCGCGCCGCCCCCGAAGATCCTCCGCAGCGACAGCTCCAGTGTCTCCTCCATGGCGATGGCGTTGCCGAAGGCCACGATGACCCGCTTGAGCTCCGGCAACTGCCCCTTTTCCGCGGCCAGGTACAGGGACTGGACGTACAGGATGGACTTCTCGATGGGAATGGCCAGCAGGCTCCCGCGGATCACCTGGGAGCCACTCTGGTTCCACAGCGAGATCTGTTTGGAGATCTCCGACTCCTGGTCGATGCGGGCCTCGATCTGCCGCGGCCCGTAGATGAGCTTCTGCTTGGGGAAGTTGTAGACGACCACCTTCCCGTAGTGGGGGGCGTCGCAGCGCGCCGCCATCCAGGCGGACAGGTTGTCCTTGTTCCGCGGGGTGAACGGCAGCAGGAGGATGAATTCCTCCTTCTCGCCCTCGGGAAGCTTCATGATCGTGTAATAGGGCTCCATCTCCCGATCACCCCCCGCGGCGCCCTGTGACGGGATCTCCCACATGTCCTCCTTGTTGTAGAACACCTGGGGGTCCTGCATGTGGTAGGTGCGGTACATCCGGGCCTGGATGGAGAGCATTCCCTGAGGATAGCGCACGTGAGGCTGGAGATCCGCCGGCATCTCCGAGAGCGGGCGGAAGATCCCCGGAAAAATCCGGGCGTAGGTTTTCACGATCGGATCGGCACCGTCGGCGATGTAGAGCTGCACGGTCCCGTCATAAGCATCGACGACCGCCTTCAGGGAGTTGCGGATGTAGTTCCCCAGGCGGGGGATCGGCTCGGAATAGGGGATCCGGTCCGTCAGGGTGTAGCCATCGACGAACCAGACGATACGCCCCCGCGGCGTGATGACGAGATAGGGGTCGGCATCGAATCGGGCGAAGGGGGCGACGCGGCTCACGCGTTCGCGGATGCTGCGATGGTACATCACGCGGCTGCCGGCGGGAATGTCGTCCGACAGGAGGATCGTCAAAGAACCGAAGCGCATGGCGTACAGGACCTTGCGCCAGAAATTGAGCGGCACGCCGCCCTTCCCCTCGTAACGGGCATAGACGTTCTGGTCGCCCACGGGATAGTCGAACTCGGGCCGTTTGGTCTTGACGAAGACGTATTCGTTGGACGTCTCGTCATAGTAGATTTCCGGGCGGGTGACGCGGACGTTCGTCGTGGCGACGGGGGGGATGTCCTTGATGAAGAACTCCGGGAGGCCCTCGCGGGTGACGCGGTTCACGGGACCCATCACGGCGCCGTAGCCGTGCGTGTACACAAGGTGCTCGTTGACCCACGAGCGCGACGGCAGCGCATCGTACGACAGCTCGCGCGGGGAGAGCATGACCTGCCGGTATTCCCCGTTGACCATATAGCGGTCGTTGTCCACATCCCTGAATTTGTAGTAGGTGCGGATCTCCTGAATCTGGCTGTAGGTCCTGAGCAGGGGTGCGTGGTTCCACAGCCGGATGTTCTTGATCGTCAGGTCGTTGCGCTTGAGATCGGCCGCCGTGAGATTCTCCTCCGCCGGAAAGTCTCGATCCTCCATGTTGTCGAGGTTGTAAGCCAGGCGCGTATAGTGGATGTTCCACTCCAGATAGGGCTTCTCCAGGACAATCTCGTTGGGCACGACCTTGAACTTCTGCACGAAGGCGGGGTACATCCCCCGGCCGACGACGATGCAGACGAAAAACACGAGAACGGCCACCGCGGGGATGCGCCAGTCGCGGCGGAACAGGGAGGCGACCAGGGCCGCCCCCGTCAGCGCGGCGACCCCCATCAGCGCCTTGAGGACCCACACCTGGGTCGTGACGTCCGTGTAGCCGGGCCCGGAGACGACGCCCCGCTTTTCGAACAGGAGGTTGCTGAGGCCCAGCCAGAATCCGAAGACGCCCAGGAAAAAGAGCACCGCCACCAGCGCCACCAGGTGTGCCCGCGCGGCGGGGGAGACCTGAACGGTCCTCGGCGGCATGAACACGAAGGCGCGCCGCAGGAGGTAGACGAGGAGCGTGGACAGAAGGGTGAAGATCAGAACGCCCATGAGCCAGCCATAGAGGTCGTTGAGCAGGGGGAGCTGGAAGACGTAAAAGCCGATGTCCCGCTTGAACAGGGGATCCGGGGTCCCGAACGGGGTGGCGTTGAGGAAGCGCAGCACGCTTTCCCAGCGGACGGCGCCCTGAAGCGCGGCGAAGACGGAAAACAGCAAGGAGGCCAACAGGATCAGTCCCCCGATGGCCCGGTCGCCCATTTTCCACGGGGGCAGGACGATCGTTCCCTCCCGCACCTCGAAGAAGGGCTTTCGGGACAGGGCGCGCGCCAGGGAGAGGTTTCCGAAGAAGAGGGCGAAGAAGACCGCCGCGAAGAGGAGGGCCGTCTTGATCTGCGTCGTCAGGGTGACGAGAAACACCCGCTCGTAGCCGACCTCCTGGAACCAGTACCAGTCCGTGATCAGGTCGGCCGCCTGCCAGATGAGCGTGAGCGCCACGAATCCGGCGAGGATCGCCACAAACGCGCGGCCCTGCCCCGGCGGGCGCGGAGGCGTCGTCTGGTGGAAAAATGTTTTTGAATTCATGAGCCCTCCTTGGGTCTTTCTTTCCATGTGTTCTATCGGAAATAGCGAAGCGGTGTCAAGACAATTGGTCCCCTCTCCGCCGGAAGCGCCACTCGCGGGCGCCGGCGCGGCGTCGGAAGGATTGATCTTTCGGGCGATCTGTGACAAGAAATGTGTGCCCGATCCGGAAGTCGGATCCCGCAGGCGTGCGTGGGAGTCTTTTCGGACCCCCCGCGGCCTGAGCGCACGGAGGAGACACGGGGTCGCAAGAGGTCCGGCGCGGAGGGATCCGATTCCCGGAACAACGGGACCAGCCATCAGAGAAAAGGGACGCCGCTTGAAACCGCTTATCGCCATCATCGGCCGGCCGAACGTGGGGAAATCGACCCTGTTCAACCGCCTGACGGACCGGAAAAAGGCCATCGTCATCGATCAGCCGGGGGCCACCCGGGACCGCAACTACGCCGACGGCCGCTGGCGGGACCGGCGCTTCACGGTCATCGACACGGGGGGGTTCGAGCCGGCGACGGAGGAGCGCATCCTCATCCAGATGCGGGAGCAGACGCTCCTTGCCATCGAGGAGGCGGATGTCCTCCTGTTCCTCATGGACGGCCGAACGGGGCTCGCCCCCGCGGACATCGACATCGCCCGGACGCTCCGGGGGCTGGACAAGCCCGTCTTCTTCGTCGTCAACAAGATCGACGGCGCCCGGCACGAAGACCTGGCCTACGAATTCTACCGCCTGGGGGTCGAGGAAATCCATCCCGTCTCGGCGCAGCACGGCCTCGGGGTGGCCGAGTTGCTGGACCGCGTCATCGAGCATCTCCCGCCCGCGGAGGCGGAGGCGGAGGACGACCCCGACGAAGAACCCCGGCGCATCGCCGTCATCGGCCGGCCCAACGTGGGCAAATCGTCCCTCATCAACCGCATCCTGGGGTACGAGCGGACCATCGCCAACCCCACCCCGGGCACGACCCGCGATCCCATCGACACCCCGTTCCGCTACAACCGCCGCGATTACCTCTTCATCGACACGGCCGGCATCCGCCGTAAGAGCCGGATCAGCGTAACCCTGGAGAAATACACCATCGTGCAGGCCATGAAGGCCATCGACCGGAGCGACATCACCCTCCTCCTCGTCGACGCCGTGGAAGGCGTCACGGAGCAGGACGTCAAGATCGCGGGGCTCGCCGTGGAGAAGGGAAGCGCCGTCATCCTGTGCGTCAACAAATGGGACCTCGTGGACAAGGACACCGCCACGGCCGGCGCCTTCGTGGCCGACGTCCGGGACAAGCTCAAGTTCCTCGACTTCGCGCCCGTCGTGTTCATCTCGGCCCTGACCGGCCAGCGGGTCCGCAGGATCCTGGAAATCATCGAGGGGGTGTACGACCAGTACACGCGACGGATCCCGACGGCCGAGCTGAACCGGCAGGCGCGGGATTTCATCGCCGCCCACCCGCCCCCCCGCTACCGGAACCGGGACAACGCCGTCAGCTACCTGACGCAGGTGGGCGTCAAGCCCCCGACCTTCATCTTCTTCGTCAAGGAGCCGAAGGGGATGCACTTCTCCTACGAGCGCTACCTGACGAACCAGGTGCGGAGCGCCTTCGGCTTCGACCAGGTCCCCGTGCGGATCTTCTTCAAGCGCAAGTCCTGATCCCCGCCCCCGGAGATCGATCCGCGCCCACGGCATTTCCCAGGCTCCGGAGGGACGGCGCATCTTCCCGCTGTTCCGATCCTCGCCGAGCCGCGGCATCAGGCGGGCGGCACCCTGCCCGGTCGTTCATCCGTTCAATGCACTCTTCATGAATGAGCGCGTCCGGTAATCTTGACGAACCCACGTCCTTTTAAGTGAAAATCCATGAGCACCCCCGTCGTCCGGAGCCGGTTCCGGCATGACCCTGAGTCGGCTGTTTGTAAGAAAAGATGCGGGTTGACCTTGAAATCCCGTCGCAGGACTGGCATATGCTCATACACGGAGGTCATGCAAGGAGGGAGGGGGGTATGAAGCGATTATGGTTTTTTGCGGGCTGCCTGCTCGCCGGTCTCATCGGAATGCTGGGCGGCCCGGGGCCGGTCGATGCCGCCAAGAGCTATGAAACGTGCGCGGAAATCAACGACGATGCCTTGCGGCTTCGCTGTTACGACGAAGCAGCGGGCCGCAGCAGGCCAGAACAACCGGACTCGCCGGATTTGGCAGCGACACCCCCCCCTGAGCAACGAGCGACGATTGCAGCGTCCGGGGGGTCCGCCCTCTCCCGCATCTGGCAACTCGACGACGAGAGTCGCCGGCGCAGGTTCGCCATCATGCCACACCGACAGAACTACATCCTCCCTTACGCATACAACTTTACCCAAGACAAGGCGACTTATGAGAAAGCCAACCCGGGAACGGAGATCCAGAACGCCGAATCCAAGTTCCAACTCAGCCTGAAGATGAAGCTCTGGGAAGATATCTTCGGAACAAAAATGGACCTATGGGCCGCGTACACACAGGTTTCCTTCTGGCAGGTCTACAACACCGAGTTCTCCTCGCCCTTTCGAGAGACAAATTACGAGCCGGAATTCCTCCTCACCTATCCGACCAACATAGACCTCTGGGCGCTCCAAAGCCGGTTTATTCAGGTTGGCATCAACCACCAATCCAATGGGCGTGGCGAACCGCTTTCTCGAAGCTGGAATCGGTTTACGGCAAATTTCGGTTTCGAGCGGGGCGTCTTCAACATGATCCTCAAGACCTGGGTAAGGATCCCCGAGAAAGACAGCCAGGATGACAATTCGGATATCACATCCTACCTCGGCTATGGGGAGCTCTGGGCCGGAACGATCTGGGGGAATTACCATCTCCAGCTCATGTTCAGAAACAATCTCCGTTTCGACAAGAACCGCAGCGCCCTGCAGTGTGAAGTGAGCTTCCCCTTGCTCGAGTACCTCAATGGGTACATCCAGTATTTTGTCGGATATGGCGAGAGTCTCATCGATTACAACCACTATACCAACCGAATCGGCGTGGGTGTCATGGTGAAGGACTGGTAGTGTCGGGGAATGGGCCCCGCAAAATCATCGCAAAGACATCCGCCCCGATGCGGCCTGCTTCCCATTGACGGACAACCGCATTGCCCCGCTATTTGCGGCCCGGATTATCTTGACACGAACGGTTGCGTTTCCTATACTGCCGCCATCGTCCATCAGACTGCCTTATTGCCCGACGGGAATGAATATGGGAAGCATGGCCCACATCCATGAGGCGGTCACATCTTCAACAACCAAAGCGACAGACGTGAATCCTTGAAGAACGGTCACCGATAACCCGTAATTGAGGAGGTGCGATTTGGCTGACTATCCCTGGTTCAGGAACTACGATGCGGGGGTGCCGCGCACCCTCGCGCCCTATCCGGACAAGACCTTGCTGGACGTCGTGGCCGAAACCGCCGGACAGCGGCCCGGCCACACGATGATGTGGTTCAAGGGGAATGTCATCACCTATGCCCGGTTTCAGACGTACGTCGAGGATGTGGCGCGGGCGCTCGCCGGTCTCGGCGTCAAGAGGGGTGATCGCGTGGCCCTGCTCATGCCCAACATCCCCCAGATAATCATCTGCCAGTTCGCCGTGTGGAAGGCGGGCGGCGTCGCCGTACCGGTCAACCCTCTGTACAGCGAATCCGAACTTGTGCACGCCCTGAAGGACTGCGGCGCGGAGATGGCCGTTGTCATGACCCCGTTTTACGGCCAGCTCAAGAACATCCAGCCCAAAACCCGCGTCAAGACGGTGATTGCAACAGGGGTGAAGGAATACCTGACGCCGTTCAAACGCCTGATGTTCGGACTGCTGATGGAAAAGAAGCAGGGCCATTACGTGGAACTTCAGGCGGGCGACCTGTGGCTACAGGACATCATCCGGCAGTACGCCGGCTCGCCGTCGCCCGATGTCAAACTCGGTTTTGACGAGACCGGGCTGATCCTGTTCAGCGGGGGCACCACGGGCGTCCCCAAAGGGGTCATGCTCTCCCACGGCTGCATCCTGATGAACGGGATGCAGACCCGCGCCTGGTTCGGAAAGCTGCTCGTGGACTGGGAGGATGTGACCATTCTGCTGATGCCGCTCTTTCACATCTACGGGAACATCATCCTGGTCTCGACCTTGCTGAACGCCCGGGTACCCATCGTGCTGGTTCCCAATCCCCGCGACGTACCCGACCTGCTCGCGACGATCAGGACCACCAAGCCCAAGTTTTTCCCCGGCATTGCCACCTTGTTTATCGGCCTCATGAATCACCCGGACGTGAAATCGGGCAAGATCGATTTCAGGTCCATGAAAATGTGCGTTGCCGCGGCCGCACCTCTGCTGCCGGAGACCAAGAAGAGTTGGGAGGCGCTGACCGGCGGGAAACTCGTCGAGGCGTACGGTCTCACGGAGTCGGGCATCATCGCCATGGGCCCCATCCTGGGGAAATGGAAGGAAGGGGCGGTTGGACTGCCCACCCCCGATGTGCAAGTCAAGATCGTCGATATCGAAACGGGGAAAAAGGAAATGACCGTTGGCGAGACGGGCGAGATTATCGTCCGGGCGCCGCATTTGATGCAGGGCTACTGGAACAACCCCGAGGCCACCGCGGAGATGCTTCGCGACGGCTGGCTGTACACCGGAGACGTCGGACATCTCGACTCCGACGGCTATCTGTTTATCACCTCGCGCAAGAAAGAATTGATCAAGCCCAGCGGGCACCAGGTTTTCCCGGTCGAAGTGGAGGAGGCCATCGCCAAGCATCCGGCGGTTCTGGAAGTGGGCGTGGCCGGCGTCAAGGATGCCGCGCAGGGCGAGGCGGTCAAGGCCTGGGTCGTGCTGCAACCCGATCAGCCGTGCACGGCTGAGGAACTCCAGGCCTTTTGCAAGGAACGATTGACGGCCTATAAGGTGCCGAAGCACATCGAATTCCGCGATTCGTTACCCAAGTCTCTTATCGGGAAGGTGCTGAGACGCGTCCTTCAGGAAGAGGAACTGAAGAAATAAAGATCCGTCTTCAGCCCAAGTACCTCGATACGGTCGCCGCGGACTTTCCAGAGGTCGCCTTCATCGTTGCTCATAGCGGCCCGGGCGGGTACAAGGAGGCCGTCGATCTCGCTTCAATGAAACCAAAGCACCCCCTGACGGGCGCAGCAAGGCTTGGTCTGTTTTTCCCGCAATTAATATCCCTTGACTTTGTCTGGAATGAGCATATCCTGTATCCCACATAGTGATTGGCTAAGAATGATGAGTAATGATCGATCCCACACGAAAAGAAGGAAAGTTGACTTACGAACCCTGTCAATAATGATGTGACAGGGCTTTTTAAATGGGCTTGAAGTTCAATTCAAGAAATACCGAAAATCAATAAGGAGGGGAAAGATGTCAGAAGGAAAAGTAAAGTGGTTTAATGATAAAAAGGGATTTGGGTTTATCGAGGAGGACGGCGGCAAGGACGTGTTCGTGCATCACTCAGCCATCCAGGGAGACGGATTCAAATCACTGTCCGAGGGTGATCGGGTCAGTTTTGATGTCACCCAGGGCGCCAAAGGTCCGGCTGCCGAGAACGTTCGCAAGCTGTAGGACCTTATTTGAGGGTCATTGATCTTTGACACGTTTTATTCCCTCGAAATGTGAGCAGGGAATATCCCGATTAGTGTATTCAACAGACGAGATGCTGCTGTGTGCGTATTGAGTCACTCTACTGGTTGTTAACGAAAAAGAGAATCTGATGGTCTTCGTGGTGATTGTCACCCTTATGGACCGGATCTTGAGTGATGGACTCCAGTAAAAGACGAGACGGCACAGGCGGCTATCGTCTTTTTTTTTAATCAGGACATTCCGACACATTTGAAGGATGGATCAGAATCGGCACTCCTGCCCATAGACCATCTCGCGGGTGATGGTTGGCTTGTTTAAAGATCACGATGATCTGGTCATGCTGGTGACGCCTGAAGGCACACACTCTTTTCGCACCAAATGGAAAACAGGCTTTTATCGTCTGACGGTCTTAGCCAATGTTTCTAAGGAGGGGAAATATGGGATCCAAACAGAAGCGGGTACAAATCGGACAAAAAGAATCTTTCGGACGAAAGCTGAAGGCCCGGCTGGCTTTACTGTCGGAAAGGGGAATCAAATCTCATGAGATTGATAAAGATCCGCTCGTAAAAAATTTGCGGGCTAATATTCGCGCCATCAATGTCAGGATGCAGGCCTTTGAAGCGAGCGAAAAGAAGAACGAAGCCCTGGCGAAAATGAAGGCGGAAAAAGCAGCGCCGCCCCAAGAAAGACCGGAAGGAACGAAAAGAAAAAAGGTGAAGGAACCCCCCGCTGAAGGCAAGGAGAAAAAGAAAAAGAAAGAATAGTTCTTGAAAGTGATAAAAAACCAGCAAGAACCTTCGCCGGGGTGACGTAAGCCTTGATCTGCATTCAGAATCTCAGCCTGCGCCATACATGAACTCTCTGATCGAATGGAACTGATCCAAGTGCACCGGGCACTTGTCGGTTCTAAATACACGATAAGGAGGATTGTATGATTGTCGATAGCCATGTGCATCTTTTCTATGAGAATTCCGATCCCATGTCCTGGTTTATAGGAAGCGCGAGAACCGGGGCGGCCACGTTCGCCAAAAGTACCGGAGAGCTGGGAAATGTTGAAGAGCTCTACCAACAGCTCGCCCCCGAGATCATGGATGATAACGGAGACAAACTGGTGCCGAGGATGGATGACGCGGGAATCGAACGGGCAATCATTCTCCCGATTGACCTTCGCTTGCTCAGCGATGAGCCTTCCGCCTTCGATCAGACCTACCCCACCATCGAGCAGAAGAACCGAACCTACTTCAAGGCGACACAGAGGCACAAGGGACGGATTTATTCCTGCGCGGGAGTCGATCCACGGCGTCATGGTGCGGTCGATCTTTTTAGGAAGGGGGTGGAAGAATGGGGGATGATCGGACTCAAGCTTCATCCGACTGCGGGGTACTATCCTCATGACCCTAAATGCTATCCAATGTATGAGGCTGCCCGGGAGATGGGAGTTCCCGTGATCATTCATTCCGGAAGCGAGCCGGCACCGTTGAAGTGCGCGTACTCTCAGCCCAAGTACATCGATACGGTCGCCGCGGACTTTCCGGAGGTCACCTTCATCGTTGCTCATTGCGGCCATGGTTGGCACAAAGAAGCCATCGATCTCGCTTCCATGAAACCGAATATCTACTGCGATTTCAGCGGGTGGCAGGTTGAATATCTCACGAATCCCGATTATTTCTTCGGACCTTTACGTTATGCGCTGGATTTTCTCGGACCGTGGAGAGTCCTGTTCGGCACCGATGGGCCGGCCTATACCGTCTTTATGAGTAATAAAGACTGGGTAAACGCGATTCGCGAACACAAATCCCCCTCCGGAATAAAATTCTCCGACGAAGAGGTCGACCTCTTTCTGGGCGGGGCGGCGGCAAAGCTGTACGGCTGGCTCTGATTATTTCATTCAAAAAACACCCACCGTACGGACTCCCCCCGGCATGCGCGGTGCCGCCAAGGGAAAAGTGCTTTATAAAACCAGATGACGGGAGGCGTATCACGGCGCTGGCCCCGGTTGAAGGCACCGCCAACGGCCGGTATCTCGTCAACGGTTTCTTCGAATACGTCGGCCTGGTCGCGGATCCCTTTCTCCTGATCATCAAGGACGGCAGGGTTGTCGAAGTCCGTGGCGGCGGTCGCGAAGCGCAAAAAGTCAGGGACATCATTGCCGCGGCGGATACCCATGGAAACAACATCGGGGAACTGGGTGTTGCGACCAACCATATCAAGATCTTTGACGGTTTTTCAGGCACCATCATCGACAAGATGATTCTTGGAACGATCCACATTGCCATCGGGAAGAATACAACGTTCGAGGGAGGCAAGGTCTACAGCAACATCCACCACGACGCGGTGAGCGAGGGGATGACCCTTAAAGTCGACAACACGACGATCATCCGGGACGGCAAATTCATGTTGGATTAGCGTCCCCCTGACTTTGCCTGAGGTCCGATGCGATCGCCTGACGGCCCTTCTTGACACCGGCGCCCGATTCCTCTATACGTTCGGCAACTTTCACCGGGGTGACGTCAGCCTTGATCTGCATTCAAAATCTCAGCCTGTCGTTCGGGGACAAGGTCCTGTTCGATCACCTGACCTGGACCATCACCGAGAGGAGCCGGATCGGCCTCGTCGGGGACAACGGCACGGGGAAGACGACGCTCTTCCGGACCCTGCTGGGCGAGATCGACCATTACGACGGGACGGTCCAGCTTCCGAAAAACCGGACCATCGGCTATCTGCCTCAGGACATCGTCTCCCTGGAGCCCGTGACGATGTTCACCTACCTGAAAAAGCAGAGCGGGATCGACCGGCTGGAGCGGGACCTCGCGGCGCAGGAGGCCGCGATCGCCCAGGCGGACCCCAAAGGGGCGGCCTATCCGGCCCTGCTCCGGGCGTACGAGGAAACCCTCGCCCGCTTCCAGTCGCGCGACGGTTACGCCTTCGAGGCCCGCGCCCGGCAGATCTGCCGGGGCTTCGGCTTCGGGCCGGACGATTTCGACAAGGACTGCACGACCTTTTCCGGGGGATGGAA
>Ga0172381_10006276_pt1 | contig 11940 bp, 16 predicted proteins | sample Leawel6488metaG_FD_119754 | JGI IMG/M metagenome (GOLD analysis project Ga0172381, IMG submission 119754) | Leachate microbial communities from a municipal landfill in Southern Ontario, Canada - Leachate well 64-88 metaG | ecosystem: Engineered > Solid waste > Landfill > Unclassified | place...
GACATTATTCCACCATATATTTTTCCTATTGGCATTATAGTTGCCATAATAGGTTCTATGTTAGGTGCACGAAAGGGTATCAATCTAATTAGCAATACCGATATAAACGTTATTATGTATTTAAGGATTTTTTTCATAAACTATATTTCGCAAACTCCTGAAACACAAGCATATTCTTTGGCTCCAGTAGTATTATCAACATTCTCATATTGTGACAATTTCGAGAAATCAATTTTTCCTATAGCTTTTGCTCTTCTTTCATATTCTGCTTTTGTTATTTCTTGATAAGGAGCTAATTGATAAACATGGTCAGATCGTGGTAAGAATGACATACCTCCAACAATATCCCAGTTCTCATAAACGAAATTTCCAACTGCTAACCACTCATCTGGTCCAACATAGATTGTCGCACTTGGATTGTGTTCTACGAAATGTTCTTTGAGTCGTTTCCATTCATGCATCAAGTCTAATGCTGATACTTCATCTTTAAATATTGCACCTTCTGGAGCTTTAACTGGAAATTCAAGGACATAAGTTGATGCGTTATTTTCGTTTTGTCCAACCTCAGGAACACAAGGGACTCCTTGGTCTTTAGCCATCTTCAATAACGAATCTGTGTGATTTATTCTTACTCTGCGAATAAAGTAAGGTGCAAACCATGGGTGCATTCCAGAACCAACACCTAAAAGTTGTCCTGAATTTCCATGTGGTTTAACACATGTAATTGCTGTTGATGGATTAATTCCAAAACGTTCTGCGTATTTTTTATTAACTTCTATTGCATCGGTTCTTAATGTATCTAATACTCTATCATTTCTTATGACAGGATTATCATAATAACCAGTTAACGAAACTCCAAGTAATCTTTCTTCTTCACAATTATCTTTCCATTTTTTAGATAGATAACCGAAGTTAGTTAATGTTGATTGATATGTTCCTAATAGAGTCGCTAATTCCATCTTCTTTCTTAATGTTGCAAGTGTATCATCTGGTCTAATTACAATAGAAGTTAGATTACAGAATTGTCTAGAACGCAAATAAATTTCTCCACATGGGTTTAATCCGATTTGTTTTTCATCTTTTATTGCTTCCCAACGTCTTGCAGGCACTTGTTTTTCAAGTCCTCCTCGATTAAAGATTCCTCTTTCTCCTGATTTAGATTTTACTAAAGAGGTCCATTCATTTAAAAATTCTTCAGCGGTTGGTTTTTGATTATATACAGCAGAATTATTTGCCATACTTCTTTGTGGTTCATTAAGATAAAATTGTCCTTGTTTCGCGTCACGCATTTCCATGTCATCTAATTCGGAAAGCGAAATAAGAGCACTTCGTCTCACACCACCAGCTACGACAATTAATCCTATTTGACAAATAATGTCATGTAAGTCTATATTAGAAAGTCTTCTTCCTTGTTTAGCCAACATTTTACGTTTTGTAAAATCCATAAGATCCATCAATGGTTGAGGACCAGATGCTTTTCCTCCTGCTGTTTCTAGTCGTGTACCAGCTGGTCTAATTTGAGAATAATCAAACTTAACATCTTTACCTTCATACCATGTTTTCATAGCTAACACAAAAGCATCCGCCCATCCTTCTTTACTATCGACAACAACATGTGTTGGAATTTCACTTTTGGAAATTTTTATTTGTTTTTCTATTTGAGGAAACTTTTGAACATTATCCCATTCTACAGCAAAACCAAGTCCTGCTCCACACATGGAAATATACATTATTTCTCCTAAATCTTGAGGTTTAGTAGGAGCAATAAAACTACAGTTATATGCCCAAACATTTGATTGTCTACATGCTTTTCCTGAAGACCAAAGAAGTCTCATTGATGGACATATATCTTGTTTTAAAATAGCCTCTCGAACTTCTTCGTATTCTTTTTCGGTAATCTTATCACCCATATTTTCTTTCATATATGCCACATAACGATCTACTGTTTCTATCCATGTTTCACGTCTACCCTTTTCTGGTATCCATCTGGAATAGAATTGGTAAAAAATGTACTCTGAATAAGGGCTAGAAAAGTACTTACTAGATTCATCAACTGCTGTTTTTATCTCATTGGGTGCAGAAATAACGTCTTTTTTGTCTAAAGTATCCATGTTCTTTTTTTAAATTAATTATTAATAAGGGTGTTTATTATACCATCGTTCCACTGATTATATCTCCTGGTAATTGATAGATAAATTTAGCTTCACCATGATCCATTTCGTGTTGAAAAACAAAACTAGTTCGTCCACTAACACTATCTTCAATTGGATTTGATAATTTGAATTTTGTTTTATCTTCTGGGTCTACAGTTATAGTTTGGTATGTAACTTCCATTTTAGGCCACCTTTGAACTGTAACTCTTTCCATACCCATAAAAGACATACAACCTTCTTTTGAATCTGTTGTATAATTACTGTGTCTTGTTATAATTGGATTGATAATTATTTCTCTATTTTTTGTCACAAAAAAACTTAATGGATCTTCTGAATTAATTTGAGAATGATGCATTGCATATGCCCCAACTAAACAAATTTCATATAACGTTTTTGAGTCTTCAACTATACGAGGAATATCTTCTTCTGTTATTGGTCTACTTTTTTTGTTATGAGGTTTTACAATTTTGTCTAATACTCTATTAGCTTCATCGTAAACTGATAATTTGGGTTGTTCTTCTGTTTTAACTTCTGTTTTATTTTCTTCTTGTTTTGTTTCCATATAATTATTTTTTAGTTGTTGATTTTAAATATTCTGTAAAGGTCATATCTTTAAATAATTTTTCTCCTTTATATCCAGAAACATGCCAATAACTTTTTTCTATCATATCACTAGGATCTCTAAAAAGAGAATAATCAATTAACTCAGCAATTGCAACTCGTCCTGATTCCATTTTTACTTCATCAATACGTCCTTTTATTGTAGCCCCTAAAAGTCCAACTGGAAAATAATATCCAACTCCACGTTTCATATTTATGGGTTTTTTACCTTTTATAATTTCTCTCCAACTTTTATAATCTTTCCAATTTTTAATTATTTGTATTATTTCGTTCATATAATTATTTAATTAATTCTTCTAATTCTTTATTAAGTTTTTTTATCTTTGCTTCAACTGTTGATTTAGAAACTTCTACAATTTCATTTATTGTTTCTTCATCCCTTAATTCTACTGAATATTTTGGATTATCATCTCCTGTGTAAAAATATCCTCCTAATTCTAACGTACTAAATCTATCTTTTTTATCGGATTGATATTTAGATATTTTATTACCCATATTCATTACTCTTAAAAAATTTTCTAAATCGGTAACCTTATATTTTAATGAATTTATTTTTTCTATTTTTTCATATACTACTGTGTTTTCCATATATTTTATATTAATCTTTTAATAACTTCCGTAACCACATTACTTACAATACCATTACCTAAACATTTATAACGTTGTGTGTCACTTAATCCTTCTGTCCACCCATCTGGGTATCCCATAAGTCTTTCACATTCTAGTGGTGTCAATCTTCTTATTCTCATGTCAGATGTCAATGTATGTTGTTGCATACCAGTGTCAATCGTTTGAGCAATGTCACTAACTCTACCTCTTCGTGTTTTACTTCCAGGAACAGATAGATTAATTGTTTGCCCAACTCTTGCTTCTGCATATCCTTTTTTAGTGGCTTCGGGTATTTTTACAAATGGTTGTCTATTTCCTCCTTGCATAGTATTTAATGTTGGGCTTAATCCATCTATTTCATAAACCCTATCATTTGAATGCTTTGGATTATTTATTTGTTTAATTTCTTGTGCATTGAGTTTACTTTCACCAATGTATGATCCCCTTGCTTGGGATGTTTCGTATCTTGCGGTAAGGGTGTTAGTGACGTGTCCTTGTAATTCATAAGTCTGTTCACTATCTTGTCTGATAGGAAATACTTTTCTGCTAGGTGCTTTTCCAAAATGTCCGACAATGAACACTCTTTCCCTATTCTGTGGGACCCCGAAATTCTTTGCGTTAAGCACTTGCCATTCCACACAATACCCCAATTCTGCAAGCGTATTGATGATGGTTTTGAAAGTTCTTCCGTTGTCATGAGAAAGCAATCCTTTGACGTTTTCCAATATGACATTTCTAGGTTTTTTTTCTTTGAGAATCCTTGCGACATCAAAGAAGAGAGTTCCTCTTGTGTCTTTAAATCCCCCTCTTTTTCCAGCAATGGAAAATGCTTGACAGGGGAATCCTCCAACAAGTAAGTCGAAGTCTGGTAATTCTTTTGCTTTAATTTTTGTGATGTCTCCATAATTTTTGTGTTGTGGAAACTTAGATTTATAAATTTGGTCTGCGTATTTATTGATTTCTGAATAACCAATACATTCCCCATAATTACCGATTCCAATTTCAAATCCTCCTATTCCACTAAATGTTGATAAATATTTCATGTTATATAATTCGACTTACACCATTAATTTTTTTAATTTCAATTTTATTTTCAAATAAATCTTTTATTTCTTGTAAATGTGAGATAATTAATAATTGAGGAAATTTTTCTTGCAACTTAATAAGAACATCAACAAATGATTCAGTGCTTTCTTTATCTAAACTTAAGATATTTTCATCCATTATTCTAAATCCTATGCCAGACATCAAAGATGCAAGAGCTTCTGAAATTGATATGGTTATCTTTATTTTCTCTCCACCAGAGTATGATTCATATGGAAGTTCTTCTCCTATATCATTAATTACAGTAATAAACAATCCTTCCTTAATTCCTTCTTCGTCTATTGTTGTTTTTTGTGTATCTAGTCTAATTTTAAAATCTGACATTTGTCCTAATACATTATTGATTCTTTCTTCAAGTTGTGGAACTAAATAATCTATTATTACAGCTTTTATTCCCCTTGGACTAAATGCTTCTTTTATTAGAGTTAATTCCTGTCTTTCTTTTATCTTTTTACTAATTTTATTATTTGATTCTTCTACCCTTTCTAGTTCTTTAACTAGAGCAATACTTGAGTTTTCTGCTAATTTTATTCCATAAGAGGCATTTTCAAAAGGTCTAACTAATGATTGTTTTTCTATTTTAATTTTTGAAATTTCTGAATTTAAAAAGTTAGAGTCAAAAGTTAAAAAATCTTTTTCTGCTATAGATAATTCTTTTTCAGCAAATAAAATTGCTTCATTATTATCGTTATAATCTTTTTCTAATTTTATGATATTTTGTTTTTTTTCAGAAAGTTTAGATTCAAGTTCATTCCATATTTCTATTATTGTTTTTGTTTTAAGTAGAATATCTTGTTTATCTTTTTTAGTTTTTAATTCATTATATAACTCAGTTATATCAACTGGCTTGGGAAGTAAATCAAATTTTCTTTCCCACTCTTTAATTAATATTAAACTATCTCTTTCTTTTTTTTCTTTTTCTTCTATTTGAGATGTTAAAAAATCTATCTGTCCTTTAATAGGTAAAACAAAAGGACAAGCATCTCCAGCTGGACACAATCCTTTTTCTTTTAATAAAGGTATTAATCTCTTATTAATTGAAGCAATTTCTTCTTGATAATCATACACTTGTGGCTTGTCTGATAAATGAGAATTTATATTTTGTTGTATAATTGAACTATTTTCTAATTTTTTTTCTATATCTACTATTTCTTGTTCCAATGGAATTAAAGATAAAAAATTTTCATTTAAAAGATTAATATCAATTTTATTATGATCTTCTATTTCTGTTTTAATGGTGTTAATTTTAATCTTTATTTCTTGTCCAACATCTTTTAGTGCTTTAATAACTTGTTTTTTATCAGAAATTTTATGAGTTATTTGTGAAATATTAATTAATTTTTCTTCTAATTCTTTTTCTTTACTAGTTAGTTTTTTTACTTTTTCTTCTATTTCTGTATAAGTCTTTATGTGATTATCTTTTTCTGATATATTTTTTTTAAATTCAATAATGTTAGCTTCTATATTATTATGATTTAAAAACTCTAAATTAGTTTCAGAATCATTTGTGTATAATAAGTTTTTTGCTTTTTCATAAAATTCATCAAAATTATCAGCTCCCACTATTTCTAATAATAAATCTTTACGTTTTGTTGCATTCGATTTTACAAACGATGTTTCGTTCTCTTGTGGGTACGCAATAGAGTTTGTGAAGAGTTCATAGGACGCTTTGAGGAATGTTTTTTCAATCCAGTCTTGGTGGTCTTTAAGTCCTGTTCTTTCGATTGGAAGGAATTGACCTTTTTCTCCTTTATTTTGCGTAATGTTAAGTGTGTTTTTTCCTGTGGATGAAATTGAACGTGTGATGATAGTTTCCTGCTCTCCAATTGAGAGTTTAAGGCTAACATTACCAATCTTTGTCCCTTTTCTAAGAAGTGATCTATTGTCTGATCTGCCTTTTCCGTAGAGAGCCCAAAAGATGGCTTCTGTAATTGATGATTTTCCTGATCCTGATTTCCCATCGATAAGAAGCTTTTGATTTTCTTTAAAAGTGATTTGAGTGTTTTCATGTGATAGAAAATTATTTATTTGTAATGTTTTTAATAATATCATTTTAATTTAATAATTAAGTTCCTTAACAATAACTCCCAACCTCCTGAAATCTCGATATACCTGTCTTAAAAAATTCCTGTCTGATGATGTTCCTGCAATTGTAACAATTTCTTTTGTTCCTTTTACATAAGCTTTATAATGATTACCGTTATATTCAATTCGATCACAATAAGGCTCTATCAATTTCATAAAATGACGTCCTTTAAATTTCATGTTATTGTTCTGGATTTAATAATGATAATATTATGTTTTCAACTTCATCTGGAGAGAAAATAGTTTTTGGATCATTTATCCAATCAATAACCGCTTTCTTTTTTTCTTCATCGATAGTCAATGTATCTATTCTAGCCAAACAATCTGCCTTTGCGTCTGTATATTGTTTTTCTGTAAACATAGAATTAATAACAGGTGGTGTCATTTGACTCTCTACATACACCTCATTATTACAATGAGGACATGTTAATACTGTTATAGATTTTATAAGGTTTTCCATAAATTATTTCTTTGCTTTTTTTGATAATTTCGTTGACTTTTTGCTAGTCTTTTTTGTTGTTTTCTTAACAACTTTTTTAACATTTTTCTTTTTATCGTCATAAATATTTTTTACAGCATCATCAAAAACATTATTCTGTAATAATGCCATTTGGGTCTTTTTGATAATTTTTTCAGCAACAAAACCTGCAGCTTGTTCAAAACCATCTCCTGGAATAGAACCTTGGTCTACATATACGTCTCTCATTGAACCTATAATCATTTTTCTAACTGTTTCAACCTGTTCTTCATTTAACATTTTGTTTTGTAATTCTTGTCTAATGTTTTTCATATTATATTTGTTTTTTTAATAAATTAATAACTTCTTCTTGTAATTTGGTAATATCTTTACTATTACCACCTAATAATGCTAATCCTACTTGTGCTAAACCATATGCATCGCATATATTATCATCTAAGATTGTTACTCCGTATCTTTTAAATGTAGAAAGTAACATTTCATCTTTTTTTGCTGCTCCATTACTTGTTATAAATTTTTTTAATGAAGTTGGAGCTACAATTATAAACGGTATGTTTCTTTCTAAAAGTAATGCACGTGTGAAATAATTTAAAGCTGATAATTGAACTAATGATGTCGCATTTCTAATTCCAAATGCCATTCCTTCTATTACCGAAACATCTATTTGTTGATCTTTAATAATATCTCCAATGTCTGAAACTATTTTCTGTATTCTTTTTAATTCATTAATTGGAAGATCACCAACTGGTTTACTTTTAATTAATTTTTGTTCTACTATTTTTCCGTCTTCTAAAATTACTAGGCCAGTACCAGTGAGTGATAAATCTAACCCCAAGCTTTTAATGTTATTTTTCATTGATTAATTCAAGTCCTTTAAGAAGTTGAGAATAGTCTATCTTTTTCTCTTCTGCATATAATTTAAGTAATGATTCTATGTTGAAATCAAAAGCTCCTTCTTCTATATGTGCTTTTACTCTTTCATTAGGATAATCCTCAATAATTAACGATGCATCAAATTTAGATAATTGTTCTTTCAATTTTTCGATATTAACTTCTTTATTAGTTATAATAACCTTTATTATACTACTTTTAGGGATATTTGACAATTGTTTTTCTGTAGGATTTGTTAATTTATGTATTTCTCTACATGGAACTTTTAATTTTTCTATATTTAGATTTTCGTCTATTTTATAGATAAATTTTTCAATTTCATTAACATTGTCAGTAAACAAACTACCAGTGATTAAGATGTTATCATATTGTTGTGGTGCATGTATGTGTCCTGCAACTACTAGTTTGTATTTTTTTTCTAACTTCTTTTTAGGAAGAACAACTTCACTTAATGTTTCCGTTTTAATTCCATTGAACGTTGTTCCAGAGATAGAGTAATGAGTGAATAAAATATCTCCACCTTTTAAATCTTTAATTATTTTTTCTATTGCTTCTCCTGTTGTTTCTACACCCAATTCTGAATTAAGCATATATGGAAGAAAATCAATCTTAAACAATGGTTGTGTTAGTGTTGATGGACCTACTTCTGAATGTTTGAATACAAATGATTTTGTATTTTGTTTTGTATATATATTCCAGTTAATCTTTTTAACTTCTTTTAGAAAATCTATAGCTGTTTTTCCATCACCTTTTTTCTCGTGGTTACCTGATATAATATATACCTGTTTATCTTCGAATCTTTCAATGAACTCTACAAATTCTCTATTTGTTTCTGAACTATTATTTTTAGAATTAAAGTTATCTCCCATAAAGACTATATGTTCACAATCCTCAAAAGATTTAACAATAAAATCTAATACTTTTTTTTTCTCAGCCTTACGTCCATCCTCTATATAATCAGAATAACTAAGATTATCTTTAAAATGTTGATCACCAATAATTCCAATTTTCATAATATTAATCCTTCCAAGTTAATGCTTTAACTGCCCACATTTGAGCAGACTGTGCCTCTGTAATTGCAATAGACGCTAGTCTTCCTAATTCATTTTGAGCAAGGGGAACATGAGATAAATTTCTAAATTCATTCATAATATCAATTATTTCTGCATATAATTCTTTTACATGTTGTACTGTTCCATCTCCACTTGGATTAAACGTTAGTCCTACTGCTTTTTCTCCATAACTTAATTCTTTTATTGAATTCATAAAATTTCATTTTTAATTAATAATTCCTAGATACTTAAGAGTTTCTTTAATAGATTCTCCTAATTTTAAATCATCTGTCTTGTCATATTCATCACACACTTTAAGTAATTCTTCTTTACTATCAGTAAAGTTTGATAACCCGTATTTGCCTGCTAAAAATCCTAAAATAAAACAATCTTCTGGAGTAAAATAACATCTTTTTGCAAATGCAATTTTTTCTATTTCCTTTAAATCGTCTATTAATAAATATATTTTAGTATCTTCTTCCATATGTTATTAATCTTTATCTGACAATTTATTTTCATCTGATAAACTTACTGACCAAATAGTCTCATTTATTTCATCTAGTTTGTCATTAATTTTATCTAAAATTTTTATTAGTTTTATTTCAAATTCTGACATACAATTACATTGCTACTAGAGCATCAATTATTTTTTGATAATTAACTGGAATAAATGCTATACCTGTAACTTCCATAACTTTATCTTTGATATCTTTAGAAGTAGTAACTTCTAATTTTTCCTTAGCAAGTTTTTCAATAACAAGAAGTTTGTCTTCGTTTGTTAATGATGATGGACTTGAAAAAGGAACGTCTTTATCATCTGATTTTAATTTATCTACAAAATTATCTAATCCTCCTTCCTCCTCCCCTTCTTCCTCTTCTCTAGATTTTACAATTGATTCAATTGCTTTAACTACCTCTGGCATATTATCCTTATTCTCACTCAACCATTTTTCATCTACTATTTTTGGATCTTGATGTAAAGCAAAGTCTTTAACACTAACTGGTTTACCAAATTTATCTTTAACTTGGATTGTTCCCTTATAACGAAAACCAATAACTTGACCAAATTTAACAGACTCCATATCTTGATTTAAAACTTTTTTATTTAAACCAAAACCAACATTTTTTATTTTACCATTCTCTTGAAGTAATTGATAAATAATTTGTTCGTTATTATAACCATCTCTTTGACCCACTATTTTACCTACGTATGTACCTTGTACACTATCTCCTGCATTTACAAATTTTGCCCATTCAGGAGATTCTTTTTCTTTTGTTTCTTTAAATATATCTACCATATAATTTTTGTGATGTATCGGATGTAGGAGCCAAGAGATATTTTTTACCTAGAATAAACTCTTGGATGCACGTGTAAACTAAATTTTTAATGTTTTCATGCTTACCAGACTACAATGCCCCTTCGGACACTTCACCTGTGGTTTAGAGGGGTTTACAAGCCCTCTTATTCGCCCACTCCTACATTCGATACACCACCTTAACTTAACCTTATAATATAACCTTATAACATAACTTAACTTCGACCTAACCTAATAATAAATCCATTATACTCCTTTACACGAAACTTGTCAAGTACATAATTTATTTACTAATTTTTTCTTTTATATACTTTAATTCATTCTTTGTAAATAAGTTTTTATTTTTTGATAATAAAGTCTTATCTTTATCTTTGATTATTTTTTCCATTATTTTATTTTTATCTATTGGAATATTTTTTTTAATAATTTCTGTTGTTTTCTTTAATTTATTATCTTCTAATAATTCATCCTTTTTGTCCTCGAGTTTAATTATTTTTTCCATATCATTACCTATTACTTTTTTATATTCTTTTCTCAACTCATTTCTTTTTTCTATTAATGATTTGATTGTTGTAATTGAAAATAACCAAATTTTAGCTCCTTCAAAAACATTATAATTATTAACTCCACTTAACATTGAATGCTCTACTTTTGCTAAAGCAAATGCTTCTTCAAGAGATTCAGCATACTGAATACTTAAATAAAATTGTTCTGCTGATTCTACTACTAAACTATATATTTTTTTATTGCATTCCATTTGTTATATATTCTTTAATTATTTTTTTAATTGATTCAAATAATTTAGGATCTTCTGTCATTGCTTTAATTGCTTTATCTCTTCCTACACCGATAATAATTTTATCGTACGAATACGTATTTCCAGTTTTTTTAATAACTCCAATTTTTTCTCCAAAATCTAAAGCATCAGCAATTAAATCTATACCTTTTGCATAATACAAATCAAGTGTTGTTTTTTTCCATGGAAAACCTACTTTATTCTTTACTGCTGTAACTATAATTTCATTTCCAATTTGAACATCACCTTTTTCTATTTTTGAACCCTTAGAAACTTCTAATCTTACTGAACTAAAGAATTTTAAGGCACGTCCACCACTTGTTGTAGTTTTAGATCCAAAAAATACTCCGACTTTATCACGTATCTGATTGATAAATATTACTATGGTTTTTGATTTAGAGATAGGACCTGATAAAACTCGTAATGCTCTACTCATAAGTCTAGCCTGAATTGCCATTGTATCTTTCATAAAATCTTCTCCTTCTACTTCTGATTTAGGAACAAGTGCACTTACTGAATCTACAACAATTATATCAAAAGAATTTGTCTCTACAAGTTCTTTTATAATATCCATACTTTCTTCTAATGTTGTGGGTTGAGAAACTAAAAGTTTCGAAACATCTACCCCAATATTTGAAGCATATGAACCATCAAACGCATTTTCTGCATCAATTAACGCAACTCTTCCTCCGTGTTTTTGCATTTGTGACATCAAGAATAAAGATAAAGTACTTTTTCCGCCTGATTCTGCTCCAAAGATTTCAATAACACGTCCACGTGGAAGACCTTGACCTATTATCTCATCTAACCCGAAACATTCTGTTGAAATCCAATC
>Ga0172381_10006277_pt1 | contig 11939 bp, 14 predicted proteins | sample Leawel6488metaG_FD_119754 | JGI IMG/M metagenome (GOLD analysis project Ga0172381, IMG submission 119754) | Leachate microbial communities from a municipal landfill in Southern Ontario, Canada - Leachate well 64-88 metaG | ecosystem: Engineered > Solid waste > Landfill > Unclassified | place...
AACCGTCCTCGCGTTCGATGATCCCAAAGCGCACTCTTTCGGCTAAATATTCAAGAATAATGGGAAATTTTTGGATGGAATCTTTTATGGAGATGTTCCTTTCCCCTCCAAGGGCGTTATAGAAAAATACGCCAGGAATAAGGCAATCCGTATCATACCCTCCGCAATCGGGATTGGTCCATGGAATATTATTTTTTTCGATGAATTGGCGATTTTTTTCTTTGTTTGTATTAAAGGCATATCCTCCCCTGATAATAGTTATGCCGCTTGGTTTTTTCCAAGATAAAGAATATTTTCCATCCTCTCTTATCTTTGGCGTATCTCCGCCGGTGAAAAGTTCGGTGTATCCCCTCTCTTCCATAACATCGCTATACGTTGCGTCTATCATCGAATTGCAGATTTTTCCGCAAGGCAAAACATTAGCTTCTTTACATTTTTTATAAACAGCCATTGTCGCAGTCGGTTTTCCGGTTACGGCTAAAACTTTGGGATTATTTTGTTTTTTTTGAGAAATATCAACAAAGAAATGGTTGTCAATTTTAAAATGATTGATGACTTTTTCAATATTTTGTCGGGTTGTATCCCCTTTTACGCCTGTTTTAATTGTGAATGATTCAAGCTTGATCCCTCTTTTTTGCATTCTTTTGACAATAAAGCAAGCACAACAGTGCTATCAAGGCCTCCTGAATAGGCAAAGATAACTTTGTTATGGCCTTTTAAATATTCATCAAATTCTCGATCAAAATATTTTCTATCGGGGAAACGGAGAGGAGATAAAAAATCTGCGCAAATTTCGCATAACAAACGGCCGCCGCGTTCTACGAATTGCAGGGTTTTTCCATTGGAAGGGTTTATCGCGCCTAGACCAAAAGGGTTGACGCAGTGATCGCAAAATTTTTTTATTTTTGACGTTGTCATATTCCGATTACGTCTAAAATTAATTCGAATGACTGATATTTAACAAAAAACTCCGCCATAGCAGAGCTTTTAAGCAAGTTTTATAAAATTTAAAAATGTTTTTATCCCCGAATTTTTATTGGCTAATTTTATTGGGTTTAGCTCTGCCATGTTCCATCATCCTCTTATTTTTCGGGCTTTTTGTCAATTTTTATATCTTTAAGCCAATTTTTGATCGGTTTATTGACCAGCATTTCTGGCTTCCCTTCAAACTCAATAAAAAAACCAAAAGGGAGTTCTTTCTTATTTTACGCCGACAACGTATATACTGCCAAACCTTCTTTTAGGGTTGGCAATTTTTTTGTCAAAATTCCATTTTTTAATGCTTGAAAAACCGGCTTCCCTCAAAAGAAAATCAAGCTTTTCGTAATCATATGTCCAAATATGAGGATTATACTTTTCGCTATCGTCTTGATCCCGGAAGTGATAATTCAATAGATCAATGTAAGTGTTTATATGGCCGAGGAAATCTCTTTTCGAGTACCACTTATCAATAACATCTTTATAAAATTTAAGATTTTGTTGAAGATAGTTTTTAGCAATCAATTTTCCGTCAGGCACTCCGATTATCATTTTACCTTTTGGTTCCAATATTCTGTGGCATTCTTTCAGGATTTTTTTTACAGATAAAGGATAATCGATATGCTCCAAGAAATGTTCGGAAAAAATTAGCTCGGAGCATCCGTCTTCTATAGGCAGCCCTTTTCTAACGTCGCAGATAAGCTCGGCTGGAGGAAAGATATCAATATTCAAAAATCCTTTCAAGGCGTGCGCCCCTCCCCCAATTTGTATTTTTTTGAAGTTGTAACTGTTTTTTTCCTTCCCCCATTTTTTCCTTCCCCTTTCGTCATTTTCATATACCAAGATCTCTTTTGATAAATGAGCTATTTCTTTTTTTATGCCGCTCGGCAGATTTTTTTCTTTTGAGAAAGCTTTCAACAATTTTTTTGTCTCTGATATTTTTTTCAGTTTTTTATCAATATAGCCGTCCATAATTATTTTTTTGAGATATTATCTGATGATCTTTGTTTCTCATTGATGTAAATTTAAGGTCGACAAGTTTCGGGACTATATTGATTTTCGTTCTTTCTTTCGGCTCCAGATAGGCGCATCCGTTTTTGTCATAGATGCGGCTTGTGAAAATTTCATAATCAAGATTAGTATAAGCCGGATTTATTCCAACTTCGCCTTTGGGCATTATTCCATTGAAAGGGATGACGATATCCATATGGTTCCAATAATTCCAAATTTGTAAAGCTTTATATTGGTCGAAATAAAAATAAAAATAGGGGTATCTTTTGAAGGTTCTTAGCTCGCGATGTATCAAATGGCCCAATAATGGCGCCATATATCCGGCAAGACAGTCAAAATTACATTGGATTTTGTTCCAGTCCGTTAGGCAAGCTTTATTGTCAAACAGGCGTGCATTAGTTAGAAAACAGAGCCGCTTGATGACATAATCTATAAAATTTCCTTTATCGAAATTTTTAAAGATGAGATTTTTGTCGAGATAATCGATCACTTCTTCGATCTTTGGATGGAATTGCCGGAGGCTGAAATTTTGCGCCAGTTGCGGAGAAAGATCAGGAACAATATTTTTATAAGACGGACTGAAAAATTCCCCCATTTTTTTATACAAAACAGAGCTTGCATTATCTTGGAAAAGCATAATATATTCGGATATTATTTCAAAATAGAAATACCCCAATATTGGCAGATGATCAATCGCCGAATAAAGAGCTTTTAAAAATTTATTGCTGTCTATTTTCTGGCCATGGCAATACATTTTATTGCAAAAACCAAGGTAATCCATAGATCTGCTGATTCGCTGAGTACAAATTTTTTCAAGGGATTCCCTTTCCCGAAAAGATAAGAGATACTCAAGCCGGCGATAAATATCAAAATGGATATTGCCGAGCCGTAAATAATCTATGCCGGATAGTTTGTTTTTCCCAATATTGGGGAGATTTATTTTTACTATAAGCACATTCAATAGATCGCTAGTCCCTGCGCCTAAAAGCCTGGGCATTTCTTTTTTAAGAATGTATTCTCCAAGATTGTGAAGGCGCATTTTTCCGTTTTTTTCTTCGATGGGGACGCAATAAATTCCTCCGACCAGACAGCCGCCGCTGGGATACAAGTTATTTTGCTCTAAAATATTGTGTAAATTCGGAGTGATATGGGCGAGATAAACGGTGTTTTTTCGCAAGCTTTTAAAAAAAGAGTTATCAGCCAGCAATTTTCCATTCGGGGTGTTATGTATCGCTTCGTTGCGCCAGATGTTTTCATCAGCGGCGATCTTATCATTGGGATCGATGGAATTGTTCGTAAATTTATCATAAAAGACATGAGCTTCTGCCCATTTCGATAAATCATTTTTTAGTTTTTCCATATTTTCCATGATCAATTTAAGGGCTTTAAAGATTGAAAAATACTTTCAATATTATCTTTGCCATCAAGATATAAGCTCTCGCTTGATAGAACAAGATCATACGCTGTTTTTTTGATGCCGCACGAAGGGGCAATCGCTAGTCTTTTTTCATCAATCCACCATTTGATCTTCGGCAGACGATAGCGGTCTAGGGCGTCGGCTGTTTTTAAGATATCTGTGATGTATCTGTGCTTGATATAAAAATTTTCTTTTTCCAGCAAATTGCAAGGAATCTCGTGTAATTTGACGGCGGTTGAAATTTCTTCAATATCTTTCCCCTCAAGCTTCAATTTAAATTGTTTTTCGACTGCTTTAATGTTTGATAAAAACCAACTTGACGATCTCTCGCCATGGCCTGGATCTTCTTTATCTTCCAGCCGACGTATATCGTGCAGCATCGCCGAGATTATTATGTTGGTTTTTTGAGCGGCAGCCATTTTTTCGCATAACAGCGCGGCATATATCGCAACTCTTAGGATATGACGCAGGCCGTGGATCGTATCGATTTTCTTATAATTAAAAAACCAATCGCTGCAAGGCGTATATTTGATGAGCAGGGCAATATCGTTTTTTGATATTTTCGGGAAAGAGCCGTAAAAAGGATCGAAATTTGGCTTATTATCCTTTATCCAATCAAGGGTCTCCCGATCCATATATTGTTCGGCTGGCAACTTCCCAAGACGTGCTGATTCGATGAGGCTCATTTTTTATTTCCTAGAGGTTTTCCCTATTTGCGGATAGAGTTCGCTAAGATTTATTTTTAAAATTCTTGATCTGTCCCAGGCGGCGCAGATAAAAGGGAGATCTTCCAATCCGAAGTCATTTATTGATTCAAAAAACATTTCCAGGCAAACTCCGCAAGGAGTGCATATCAAATCGTCGCTCCATCCGCTTCTATTAAATTTCCCAACTAAAACGCAAATTTTTGGCGTTTGTTTTTTAAACCAGACCGAATCCATTGCCATACGTTCAGCACAAGTCGAACCAATAACCCTCGAGCGGACGTTAGTTGCGCCGACATGTATATTTCCGTTGGCGTCCAATATAGCGCAACCGACTTTATGTCCTTTGTCGGATATGGAATTTTCCGCTGATTTAAAAGCTTTTTCGACTAAAAACAAATCTTCTTTGTTTAAACTTGAAAATTTGAGAAAATCCATAGTTTTAATAAATAAAAATCGATTAGCGGCGCCATGACCGTTTTCGAATATTAGCCTAAGATAAATAAAGTTTTGTTTATCTTAGACATATATGTATGTTTTTGTCAATTTTTTTAGCGACCTTATCACCCCTGAACAAATACGTTTTATTTGTTTCTCTTGCCATGTTTTGATAGTATGAATAAAAATTAAAGATAAAAATAGAAATATGAATTTAAAGAAAATCGTTAAAAACAGAGTCTATTTTGTCGGCGGAATTAATGGTGTTGGAAAATCAACTCTTGTGAATGAATTTTTGAAAAACGAGAAAGGCTTTCTTGCGATTAAGGGGTCGCAGTATTTTATGGAATGGCTTGGACTCCGATCTGGCGATTATGAGTCCTTGCAAAACATGCCTCATGAAAAGAAAAATGAAGAATTGGGTAAAATGGTAGAGTATTTAATCTACGACTTGCCGGCCGATAACAAGCCCATTTTGATGGATATTCATTATCTAAGGATAGTCAACGGAGAAATAAGCCGCGTTCTTAATGATTGGGTGTCATTATCGAGCGGTATGTTTTTTATTGCCGGCAATTCAAAGATTATTTTGGAAAGACAAAAAAAAGATCTTTTAGCGGCAGGGAGAGACAGAAAAATGTTTCCCTCTAATGTTCTTGAAAAAGACAAGGAAAGCTTGATAGAAAAATATCAAAAAGAAACATTGCAGGAGGTAAAAAGGGTTTCGGATAAATTTGGCATCCCCTATTTTGTAATTAATAATATCCAATTGGAAAAAGCATCAAACGAATTAAAAATTATTTTGAACAAACTTGAAGCTGGCGTTTGATCTTTTTATGCTATTGTATTAAGACGTATAAAAAAGTAAAATAATTCATTAATATACCAATATGCTAGATCAAAAAAGGAACATAGAAATAGAATTTCGTTCTATCTTTGATGAAAATCGCTACAATGAGTTGCGCCGGTTTTTGGACGAAAAAGCGCAGCTGCTCGGAGAAGACGATAAGGATGTTTTTTTCTTCACTTTGTCGGACAGGTTGCTGAAAGTGGTAAATAATATTTCGAAAGATAATGCCAAGATAGTTCTAAAACTTAATAGAATAGGCAAAGGAAGCGATTTCGAAGAAATTGACCTATCTCTTTCTCGGGACCAAGTCGACCAAGCTGTAAATATTTTTACAAAGTTAGATATCGCTGATAATATTATGCATTCTTTCCAGAAGAGAACCAATTATATCTATCACGATGTTGAAATTGCTTTGAAACATAGCGACGTATGGGGATATCATCTTGAGCTTGAGATAGTCGTTGACGATGAATCTAAAAAACAGTCCGCTGAACAGAAAATTAAAGAAGTGGCGGAAGAGCTTAAGATCCATTTAATGACGGATCAAGAGCTTGCTGATTTTACCAAAAACGCGACGGAAAAATACAAACAAAATACTTCTAAATAAAATTACATTTTTTATCTAATCTAAAACGGGCATCGATGATGCCCGTTTTTTTTAATTACTTCCGAAGAAGTAAAGAATTTCTCTTTCCGTGTTCTCTTCATTGTCAGAAGAATGAACAGCATTATGCATACCATCCGTTCCAAATCTTTTCCTCAAAGAATTTTTTGGATTCTTATCGGGATAAGGATTTCCAGCTAGCGCGTGTAATATTTCGGCCGATGATCCTTCTCTGCACAGTATTATCAACTCTGCTGGAGCTGAACTCATAAAAGAGATAAAATCCTTAAAGTAGTCCCTTTTTATGTGCGCCGGATACAAAAAACATATGTCTTTTCTATCTAGCATTCTCTTCTCCCTTTTTATCGGGATGAATGCGTATTTTTTGATTTCCTTGACTATTTTTTCTGTGTAGCCGTTTAATACGGCATCCGGTTTTATAAGCAGAAAGCTTAAATTTTTTTCTGCCTCATCCTTTGGGACGATTTTCAGCCATGAAGGCAAATAAGCCTTTTCCGCAGAAATTGGTCTGCATTTTTTTAGCGTTTTTATCGCCTTCTTCCCGATATAATATGCATTTTTTGACTTTATATTGCATATTATTCCCCTTCCTTTTTCTTCTATTAAAAAACAAAACGGACTAATATGTAATATTTTATTCATATTTTTTAAATGAGCTGCATCTCGATTAATAAACCGGGATGTCTCGGTTATTGATCATGCCCAATATAATGATTTATAGGCAATTTGTCAAGGAAATCGGGTAATGTGCAAGGACATATTGCACCTTTTTTGCTAAGCTGAAGGACTAAAAACCAGGCTTAAGGCCTGGAATGAGTAATACTGACATTGCGGACTTAACGGACTCACTCCGAACGAAGCGTTGAGGGTGCAAAATGTCCGGACCTAAAACATGTTTCAACAAGTCAATCCTTTATCGGCTTATTGACCAGCTTTAAAATTTCGTCGAAATTGTCTTCGGGCAGGGATTTTACTTTGTATTTGTAGCCGCATTTCTGGCATTGGTAATAAATGATATATTCCCTGCCGCTTTTTCTGGGCTCGGCCGCTATCGGCTCCATTGCTCCCCCGCAAGTTGCCTGGCGGTCGCCGGGGTTGATATCAACATGTTTTGACCAAAGGCATTTATAACAATGGTCGTTGTATCCTTTGCCGATATTTTCGGTTCCGCATTTTTCGCAGATAAAATTTTCCACTCTTTTTTGAAATTTTTTAGTTTCCATTGATTTTTAAAATCTTTAATTTAAACGTTTATATTATAAGGCATTGTTGTTTTTTGATACAGTATTCGTTTTTTAACAAATAAATAGGAGGCCTTGCAATAGGCCTCCTTCATATTTAAATCCTTTTTTTTAGAATTATTACTTGTTCCTTATTTTCTGAAAGCCTTCCCAAATTGCATTCTTCCAACATTTTCAAATATCTTTTTATTTTTTTGAAATGTTTTTTAGGGACTCTGGATTTTATTTCTTCCAGACTTAGCTCTGTGTCTCCTTTCATTAATATCTTTGCGTTCTCTTTGCTAAGAGAATAAGATTCTTTATCTTCCAAGTCGTATAATGTCGCTTTTCCGCCCCTGCCGCCAATCAAAAAATAGGTAGTATTGGATTCCATAAAATTATATTTGATCTATAAAAGAGCTATCTTTGGCTGGTAAGCCGAGGATAGCTCGGTTTACCAATCAAGTTTATTTTATATACAACATTTAGTAGATATTGTCAATAAAAAACGGTAATGTGCAAGGACATTTGGCGGTTTCCGTTTGGATTTAAAAACCGCGGGATGATGATCCCGCGGCTGCTCTAAATTGTTTTTAGCTGGCTTGAGTTGAATTCAGATTAAAGACTTCCAGATGTATTTTTTTAGCTTCCTGGTCGGTGATTTCCTGGTAATTAACTCTTATAGTGTATCTGATCCTATTTTCTATTTGATAAACATCGGTGATATTGATGCTCCAAAGATGGTCTTTGTTGATTTTCTTTTTGGCTTCTTCAAGATAATCGAAAATTGATTCTGCGGCGTTAAGTTCTATATTGGCGTCCAAAGGAATTAATTTTTGGTTCAATTCCACCGTGGAGATGCTATTAGACTTGGAAAGAATTTCAACTGTTTTTGTAATATTGATCTCGGAAAAATAAGTGTTTATGCCGTTCTCTTGCGGGACCATTTTATAGATAATGCCGATGGGCTCGCTGTTGGAAAAAATATTCCAGCAGGAATTAGAATTCGCGATGGCCGGTTTTAGAACAGCTTCGGAATATTTTATATCGTTGAGGCCGATCGATCTTAGTAAAGTTTCTATTTTATCTTTAAAATCGGCGAAAATATTTTTAGTTGAAATTGATAGTATTCCCGCTGATTCGTTTTCGATATATCCGCCGTTTTTTTCTCCAAAGACTTTGCCGATCTCAAAAACATCGATAAATTCCACATTTTTTTTAGAATATTCTTTTAGCTGGGTTAGCAGACCGGAAGCTATTGATTGCCTTAATTCCGGAAAAAGTTCGTTCATCGAATTTTGGGTAGCGGCAATGTTCCAATCAAGGTAATTGGTATCTTTATTTACGCCTACAGCTGTAAGCGGCCAAGACAAAATTTCGTCAAAAGATAAGGACGTCAAAATATCCCTAATTTTTTCCGCCAGGATTATATTTTTAGGCGTGATATTGGCAACCACTTCCAGCGTCGGAGGCTGGCTGCTTGGTATTCTATCGTAACCGTAGATCCTCGTTATTTCCTCGGCCAGGTCTTCCGGCATAGTTACATCCAGCCGATAAGTTGGAATCTTGACCAGGATATTTTTACCGGATCTTTTGGCAGTAAAATTTAGATCTTTGAATATTTTTAAAACTTTTTGTTCCGGCATTTCAACGCCGGAAATATCGCTGGCCAGTTTGGTTTCAAATTTAATGACAGCGGGAAGATATTTTTTTGGATAATAATTGAATAATTTGCTGGAAACTTTTCCGCCGGCATATTGCAAGATCAAAGAGACCAGCAAATCCATTGCGTATTCCGTGCCATTGGGATCTAATCCTTTCTCTAATCTATGCCCTGCCTCCGTAACAATATTTAAGCTGCGGGAATTTTTTCTAATGATCGTCCCGTCATAAACAGCAATTTCGGCGATAATAGAATTGGTATTCATTTCAATAGCAGCCGCTTTCCCTCCAACCAGTCCGGCCAAGGCGATGATCTTTCGGCTGTCTTTTATGATCAGTTCGTCTTTTTTCGATAAAGCTATCGAAGTTCCGAACAAAGTGGTGACAGAATCAAAATCATTGTTTAAGCTCCAGGATATTTGGCCTTCTGTTTTTTTGGAGTCTATCAAATGCGACGGGTAGCCGGTCAGCATCATCACATAGTTGGATAGGTCCACCAAAAGATTGACGCTGTTCAGATCATAGAAAGAAAGATATTCTTTTAGCCAGACTGGCGATTCTTTATTGATTAGGCCATCCATCTTAACGGCCAAAACTTTTTTGATGAATTTTTTCGCTTCGATTTTAATGTCTAGATCTTCTTTGCCGGGTTTTGCTGGTTTTATTTTCGGCGTAACAACTTTCAAACCGTAAAAGGCGGCCACTTCGCGGGCCAGCCCGATAACTGAAAAACAATCCCCTCTATTTTGTCTTACTTCAAAACTGATCAGATGGTCTTTTTTGCCTTTATAAACAACTTCTTTGAGCGAATCCATCATAAATCCGGTCAAGGTCATGGCCTCGCCTATTTGTTTTGCTCCGGATTTCAATCCGGGAATTAATTCTTTGAGCTGGCTATAGAGTACTTTCATTTTCGTAATATTTATAACCCAAATTACCTCCTAATAAAGTTCTGATGTCGGTGATCTTGTATTTAGCCATTACCCAGCGGTCCAAACCGAGGCCGAAAGCGAATCCTTTCCATTTTTTAGTATCAAGGCCAGCCATTTTCATCACATTGGGATGGATTATCCCCGCTCCGCCCATTTCGATCCAGCCAACGCCTTTACAGATCGCACAGCCCTTTCCGCCGCAATTAAAGCATTGCATATCCGGACCGACGCCTGGTTCGACTTCGGGATAGTATTTGTTTCTGAATCTTATTTTCACTTCCGGGCCATACATTTTTTTAAATAAATATTCTATTGTGCCAAAAAGATCTTTAAGTGATGCTTGTTCCATAACTACGATTCCCTGATATTGATGGAGAATGAAATGATTGCTCTTATTCAATTTTTCGTTTCGGTAGGATGTTCCTGGGCAGACGACCTTAAAAGGAGGTTTGTATGTTTCCAAAACATGAGCCTCTATGGATGAAGTTTGAGTTCTTAATAAAATATCGGGCTCTTTGATATAAATAGTGTCCTGCATATCGCGGGCAGGATGATCTCTTGGGACATTGAGCCTTTGAAAACAGTATTTTTCAGTTTCTATTTCCGGACCGTCCATTATGCTGTAGCCCATCTCTAAAAAGGCTTGGTTCAACATCCTGATGGTCTGGGTCATCGGATGCAAATGCCCTATTTTGGCTTTTTGGTATTTTAATTTTTCGGATTGGTCTAGAAGTTTTTGGTTTCCTTCGGTTTGGCTTAGGGCTTTTTCTTTTTGCTCAAAAAGCTCGATCGCTTTTTTGTGAGCGGCTTGGATAATTGGAGATTGGGTAGTCCTTTCGGCTTCGCTCATCGCGGCAATGCTTTTCAGCAGCATTTTAACTTCCCCTTCTTTTCCTAAATATTTCCTCCAAAGTTCTTGAAGATCCTTGGAAGAATTTATGGTTCCAAGTTCTTGGGACAGTTTTTCTATAATGTTATTATCCATATTTTTCGATTAACAAGTATTTCCGTTTCTAACAAATAAAAATGGCAATTTGGATTATATAATAAATCAGCTTTTTTTCCAAGAAAATAGCCTAAATAAACTACCCCGCAGCAAGCTGACGGGGTATTCCCTTCCTGCCTACCGGCAGGCAGGCGCTATCGCTACGGGAAAAGTTTGTTTAATCCTCCGTTCGCTATGCTCACTACGGGCTGGTATTCATCCCCGCCCTTTTGGGACCAGATTAAATAAAAATCCTCCCGCTTTTGGCAGGAGGATCTTAAAGACGATTTTTACTTTTGAACCGGATTCTCTTTCGGAGTTTCAACTTTGGCGGCTGTTTTCTTTTTGGCCATCATATAATAAGCGGCGAAGCCGAGAACGGCAACGGCCAGAACGATTAGCATAGTTGTTGTTGTGTCCATAATATCGCAACGTAGATTTGCTTTAACTCTTTAAATTCAGAGTTAAGAGAAAAACCTATATTGTGGTTAAGACCCTGTGCAAAATGAATTTGCGCTGGGCCTAGAGTTATTTTTTAAATTACCTGCTTATTCTATATCTTTAAATTTTTTTAGGCAAACTATTTTTTGTGAAAAACTTGGTAAATGTCTCCTGCTCCCATAGCCAGGATTATCTCTTTGCCTTTTAGGTTATTTTCAAGAAAAGACATAATTTCCGTTTTGGCCAAATAAGAAACTTTTTTGTTTTTGACCGCACCTGCTAATTTTTGAGCGCTGACTTTCTTTTTTGAAGCCTCGTCTTCCCTTCCTGCCACATCATAAATATCAGTGATAAATATTTTATCCGCCCATTTTTTAGCCGAAGCTTCTTTCAGGACTTTTACGAAATCCTTAAAAAGCAGGTTGGTCCGCTGGTATTGGTGCGGCTGGAAAAAACACCAAATTTCTTTTTTAGGGAATTTTTCCCGGGCTGCTTTCAAGGTAGCTTTAATTTCGTTCGGGTGGTGGCCGTAGTCGTCGATCAAAATGAATTTTTTATTATCAAAAATAATTTCCTGCTGGTCAAAGCGGCGCCAAGAGCCAAGATAGCTGGAAAGAGCTTGGAAAATTGTTTTATCGGGCAATTTTAACGTCCTGGCCACGGTTAATGCGGCCAA
>Ga0172381_10006278_pt1 | contig 11936 bp, 10 predicted proteins | sample Leawel6488metaG_FD_119754 | JGI IMG/M metagenome (GOLD analysis project Ga0172381, IMG submission 119754) | Leachate microbial communities from a municipal landfill in Southern Ontario, Canada - Leachate well 64-88 metaG | ecosystem: Engineered > Solid waste > Landfill > Unclassified | place...
CGACGAACGAAAGATTTTTATTAACCGCTCCCGACGCCATATCCACATCAAAAACACTGAAAATCGAATCCGCCAATATCGTTTCTTGGGGACGGTAAATCGATTGGCAATCAACAATTATCGGTTTTTCTCCGAAAACCAGCGGCTTGATCGGACAGGGATTGGCCGCGTCGATCTTTGTCTTCAAGGCCAGATATAATTTTTTTCCAACCGCCTTGGAAGCGATTATCGTCGTACCCTCGCTTATCCGCGCCTGCCATATATCCTGCAAAACGTTTACATTTGAAATATCGGAAGCGAATATTGAATTGCCCGAAATTGTTACCAAATAATCATCAACGATCATAAAATCGCCATCGCGCGGGATGAAATTTGATTGCGCGATGGAATCAGGCTGGGAAATATCCAGTATCTTGGTTTCGCCCGCGCCATCTTCGGAGCCATAAAACTGATTCTCCGGCGAAAAAAACAAATTAGGACTTTTGATATTGAAAATATCGGCATCTTGGCGGAAACGCGCCCGACCCAAAGAAAAAAATTTCTGCGCTTCGGCGGATGCAACTATTTCATCCGCGCTTGCCTTTTGATTTTTTATCGCGGTTTTCGGCGCTGTTTTTTTTGCCGCGTCCGCCAACGCCGCTTGCGGCAACAAATTCGCTAACATCGCATTTTGCGCCTCGAAAATACCGTCGCCATAAGCTCTCTTGCCGCCATCAAGATAGCCTTTGAAATCATCGCTTGATTTGAATGTTAATATTTGGATTTCTTTTTTGGGATTCCCGGCGGATTCGCCGGAGATCGTTGAACTCGCGCCGCCGGAAACGATCACATCTCCCGAGGGCATTAAGTGCTTGAAATTCGCGATCAAATAAATACCGACAAGTATCGCAAAAAGACACAAAAATCCTACCGCCAAAAATGGGTTAACGGGCTGTGAATGCAATAACTTTTTTTTATCTTTTAAAACGCGCGGTGTCATATGCAAACCGAATCGATATCGAGAATACCCAACAACTACATTTTACGGAAAAAAATTTGCGATAGCAAGCAATTAAAAATATATTCTAATTTGTATTTCGCCAGACGTGGTCTGAAACCACATCTGGCGACCAAAGGATGTTTCCTTTGGATTCCTCATTCCTTCGATTCCACGGGCAAGCCCGTGGCCTACCTCGGAATCAACCCCGGCTACTCATATCGGCGCAGCGCCTCGATCGGCCGCAATTTCGCCGCGCGCCGCGCCGGAAGAATCCCCGCCAAGCAACCGATAACGAAAGAAAAGCTCATCCCGAAAATGATGATCCACGGCGAAAAAGACGCGGTAAAATAAAACATCGGATGAACCTGGCCATAAGCCTGCACGATCCATGCGACCGCCAATCCCAAAACCGTGCCGCCGATGCCGCCGCCAAAACCGATAATACCCGCCTCGATCAGAAATATTGCCATGATTCCGCCATTAGTGGCGCCGATGGCTTTCATGATGCCGATTTCGCGCGTCCGTTCGCGCACCGAAGTGTACATCGTGTTGGTAATGCCAATGCCGCCCACGACGATTGCGATACTGGCGAACGCCATAATCGCGAATTGGATCACCGCCATTACGCCGCCGGCAATGTCATTGACTTTTTCGGCCGTAATCACGGCAAAGTTCAAGTTATCCGAACCCGATACCCGGCGCTGAACGCGCCGCAAGCTGTCTTTGATCTTTTGGGCTATAACGTTGGCATCAGCATTTTCATCGATCTGCACCATGGCCATTTGCGCCGTGCCGCGCTGCTGGCCGACAAGATCCTGGAATTCGCCGATATCCATGAAAATCGCGCTGTCATCCTGCTTGGATCCCAAGGAATTCAGAATCCCGGTAACCGTGTATTTTTTCCCCTTGATATTGAATTCATCGCCGGGCTTTACCGCAACTTTAAAAACATTGCTTGCCATTTGTGTCCCGATAGCAACTTCTTTTCTCGCCGCGCTGGGCCATCGGCCTTCAGACAAACTCCACCCCTGGAACTTTTTTAGGATATCCATTCCCTCGAACAGTGGAAACCCCTGCACTACAATCGATTTGTTTTCGCTGCCCAAGCGCGAGTTGATCGATTGGAACGATGCCGGCAAAACTGCGCGCACGCCATCGGTTTTCTCGATCGCGTTCAAATCCTGCCTTTCCAGCTTGTCGCCGCCAAACATCATCCCCGACAAAGGATTTGTATCGTCGCCGGGCATCACAAAGATCATATTGCCGCCCAAGGACATCAATTGCCGGTTGATAGTGTCCTTGATGCCTTCCGACAGCGACAACAAAGTGATTATCAAAAATACGCCGATAACAATCCCAAAAACCGTCAGCCACGAACGCAGCGACCGCATTTTCAAATTTCGCGCCGAAATTTTATAGTATTCTTTGAAATTGGAGAACATAATTTATTACAAAGATTCAGTTTGGCGAGGTCGCACCCCTGCGATTACTCAGGGGAACGACCTCAAATACGAATACAAAACACAAATACCAATGCAAAACTCAAAATTAGAACGATTTGCTTCCAAATGCAGTTTGCTCGTCCACCAACCGTCCATCCTTGATAAAAATCCTCTGGTGGCCGTAGGCGCCGATGTTGTGGTCGTGGGTCACCACCAGCAATGTCCGGCCCAGATTTTCATGGAAATCGGTGAGGATTTCCATTACTTTTTTGCCGCTCAATGAATCCAAATTACCCGTGGGTTCATCGGCAATCACCAAATCCGGATCATTGGCAAATGCCCGCGCAATGGCCACTCTTTGCCGTTCGCCGCCGGAAAGCTCGGCCAATTGGTGATCCGCGCGATTCCCCATTCCGACCTGTTCCAACAATTCATGCGCGCGGATTTTGCGTTGCGCTTGAGGCATTTTTTGGAAAATCATCGGCAATTCCACGTTTTCCCAAGCGCGAAGCTGATTGAGCAGATTAAACTCCTGGAATACGAATCCGATGGTTTTGCCCCGCAAAAGCGACAATTCGCTTTCCGACATTTTGGCCACGTCCTTCCCTTGCAGCAAAAGCCGGCCTTTTGTCGGGATATCCAGCAAGCCGATCATATTCAAAAGCGTGGACTTGCCCGAACCAGAAGGCCCCATTACCGTCATAAACCCGCCCGGCATCACTTCCAGGTCCACGCCTTTCAGCGATTGCACCTCGGTCTTTCCCAGCCGGTATATTTTCCAAACATTTTCCAATTTGATCAGCGGATCCATGCTTTTTTACGGAATAATTATTTCATTGCTTTCGCTTATTCCGGAAATTATTTCCACCATTCCCTTTGAACGGATACCGGTTTCAACACCGGCCTCCCGCGCCTGGTCGCCCTCCAAAATTTGAACATAATATCCGCCAGCTTGCCGTTTTTGAACCGTGTTTTCCGGAACTTGTAAAACGTTTTCCTTGGACGCGGTTTTAATCACCACATCCGCGGTCATTTCCGGTTTTAAGCCCTGCGGCATTTCCTTAAAACCGATCTTAGTCGCGTAATAAACCACACCATTGATGAATTTTCCGGCCGGATCCATCGATACCACCGCAGCGTTAAAAGCTTTGTCCGGGATCGCGGCAATGGAAATTTCCGCGGGATCGCCGACTTTAACCTTTATCGCCTCTTCTTCGTAAATATCAACTTCAACCGAATATGGGTCCGCGGGCAATATCACCGCCAATCCCGCCGCCACCATCGAAGTGACGGTTTCGCCCGCCTTGCCATTCACTTCAATTACTTGGCCGGCGATCGGCGAAACCAAACTGCTGTCGCCAATTTGCAGCTCAAGCAAATCGACTTGCGCGCGCGCCTGCGCAACTTGGGATTCCAATACGCCGACATCTTCTTCCCGCGGCGCGGCCACGGCTTTGGCTAATTGGCCGTTCGCGGTTTTTAATGCCGCTTGAGCCGCGTCCACTCCGGACTGCGCGGAATTTACCGCCAAGTCATTTGCGGATTTTTGCAACGCAATAGTTTCGATCGCGGAATTGAATGACGCTTGCGCGGCAACCATGTAACCGATATGCAAATCAAGATTGTCTTTATATGTTTGCGCCACCGAATCGCGCCACGGAGTTTTTTCGCAAATAGCGCGGATATTTCGCAATCCGCTCTCAACATCAGCCAACAATTTTTTTGAAACCGTAAAAACCGGATCCAATCCCGCGTCTTTACCGTTAGCCACCGCCGCATCCGTATTGGTTTTGATTTGCCCCACAATCGCGCCGATTTTTTGCGCCGCCTCCCAAACCGCGATCGAATCGCTGTCGCGCGGTACGAAATAAGTGCGCTGCAACAAATCGGCAAAATTATAGCCGTTATATGCTTTCGCGTAAGCCGCGCTCAATGAATCGGAAGCGGATTTATATGCGCTATCTATTTTTTGCTTTGCTCCCTCGCGCGCATCGGCGAGGGATTGCCGCGCGCCATCGAGCCCCGACTGCGCCGCCGCTACCTGGCTTTTGATAACGCTCACGTCTTCGCCGGTTGCGCCTTTTTCCAGCTTTGACAATTGCAGCTCGTACAAATTCAAATTCGCCCGCGCCTGCTGCAGCTGGACGCGAAGCTGGCGGCTGTCCAGCTCGGCCAAAACATCGCCCACAGCCACTTCCTGCCCCTTAACAACATTGATCTTATCGATAGTACCCGCGCTCCTGAAATTCAAATTAACCGCTTCCCCTTTCTTTACCGTACCCGTTTCCGCGACCTCCTGCGTGATCGCGCCCCGTTCAACTTTAACGGTTTTGTAGGTCGGGGTTTTTGGTTTTAAACTTAAATACGCCCAAACCGCGCTCCCCAACAATAATGCCAGAATTATTAAAAATTTTTTATTGATTTTCATAATTTGCCGATATTTTTCATAATTATATTTTAACGCATATTACAAAAAAACAACACTGCAAAACATCAATAGTGCAATTTATAATAAATACCATCGAATATAAATTCGATGGTTAATTTCTTTATTCGTTGCCGCTTGCGCGGCCGCGGCGGGAATCCAGCGTTTTATCCAGCCTGTCCATTATTTCGATATACATGGCTTTCACCATATCCGGGTATTTCGCCAGATATTTTTTTCCCGCGCTATCGAATATTCTTTCCGCGGCCTTGATCGGATCGCCTGCAACCGTCACGATTTCGGCAAATCTTTTCACCAGCAGCTCTTTTTTTTCTTCCAAAGTTAACGCTTTTGCTTCAGCCTTCTCATTGTTCGAAGCTATGGCTTCGGAAGATTGTATCTTTTCAAGAGCTTTCGCGGCTGCTTCGGCTTTTTCTTTCTCGCCCGCCCCTTCAACCGTGGAGTCTCTATTTTCCGTACGACTCTCATTCTCAGTAAACACCTCAAATTGCGGTGCGGCCTGGATTTCCTCTTGCGGAATTTGTTCTGAGATTCCGGGTTGTTTTATGTTTGCCATTTTTTTAATTTAAGTTAAGGCCGCGGCGCGGCATCGGCTGGATTCGCCGCGGGCGGAACCGCCGCCGGAGCAGCAGCTGTTGGGCTAGTATTAACCGGTAAATTCGCCGTTGCTGGAGATGTTACTGGAGCCGCCGCCGCTCGGGCATAATTGCGGCGCCGGACAACGATCTCGCGTTCCACGGTTTCGCGGTCGCGGCCCTCTTTCAATCCGTAATATTCTTTGATGTTCGCCGCGCGTTCGCGATCGGCCTCGTTGGGCGGATAGGTTTTGATATTGAACGGCAGCGTCACCTGGCCATTGATCAGCAGGCGCGCGTAAATATTGTAATTTTCAAGCCGGTTCAAATCCTGGGCGTTGAATACCGGCGCGAATTGCTTGGCCAAAAACTCCGAATCATCCACGCCCACGCGGAACGACACGATCGTGCCCACATTACCGAAAACGCTGTCGCGGATATCATCGGTCAACTGGCCGATAAACTGATGGGAAATAGTCAGGCAAAGCTTGTATTTGCGCGCTTCGGACAGAATCGTGGAAATCGTATCCGTGGCGAAATTCTGGAATTCATCAAGATAAAGGTAAAAATCACTGCGGTCTTTTTCGGCAGTATCCACGCGCGAAAACGCGGCAATCGTCAGTTTGCTGGTGATTATCAAGCCCAGCAGGGAACTGTTGATTTCACCCAAGCGCCCCTTGCTCAAGTTGACCAGGAATATCTTTTTTTGATCCAAAATATCGCGGAACTTGAACGTGCTCTTGGTTTGCCCGATGATCGGCCGCATGTAGTCATTGGAAATGAAAGTGTCGAATTTTGAAGTGATATACGGCACCATATTCTTCAGCGAGGCTTCGCCGCCCGCCGCTTCCGCCTGCTTTTCCCAGAATTCCTTAACCAGGACATTTTTGCATTTGGCCAGCAGATAATGCCGGAAATCCTTGTCCGACAGCACTTGCGGCACTTCCATCAAAGTATAGGTTTCACTGGGATCGTCCATCAACAGCATCAAGGCGTTGCGCGCGTACTGCTCGAACATCGGGCCGCCGGTAGCTTTCAAGTCATACAATTTATCAAATATCTTCATGAATTCATTGATAATGAACGTCTTTTGCTCGGGATATTTGGGATCGTATTCCAGCATGTTCAAACCAATGGAATGCTCCAGATTGGCGGGATCAAAAACCACCACGTCGTCAAGACGCTCGTTGGGAATTTTTCCGAGGATATCATCGATCAAATCGCCATGAGGATCAAGAATGCCAATGCCATCGCCGTTCAACGCGTCCTGCTCGATCAGATTCGACAAAAACGCGGATTTACCCGTGCCGGTCTGCCCGATAACATACATATGGCGGCGGCGATCGCTCACCCCCACGTGGATATCTTTTTTATCGCCGCGGTATTGGTTAAAACCCAGGAGCAACCCTTCGCTCAACAAGGTCACCGGCGGCGGCGCGATCTTTGAATTAAGAGCCTTGATGTTCGGCGTCCTTAAATAAGGGGTTGGAAAATGGTAAACGCTGGCCAGCTCCTCGGTACTCAAAATCGATTTTTGGCCGGAATTGAAATTGCGGAAAATATAATCATTTAAAATTGAAGTCCCGGCCCTGCCCGTCATTTTTACGGTGATGAAATTGTTCAAATTGGGCGCGGAAAATTGGTCAAACGAGCTTGCCAGCTGTTCAAAAACCTCTTCGCTGCGAACATTGTCTTTGATTGACACCACGATGCGGATATTGGCCGCGAAACAATGTTTCGCCAGTTTCAATTCCATCGCTTTCACGAGCTCTTCGTCATTGGACACCGGAGCAGATTTGTTTTCCTCGGTTTTGGGTTTATTTGAAAGCGATGCCATTAATCCCGTGGCCGACCGGGCGGAATAAAAACTTTTCCCCTGGCGCATATGGCCCAGTATCTCACGGCCGCGGAACTGCCAGCCGCTGGAAGTGTTTTGCAGGGCAACCTGCACCGCCGCCTCTTCGTCCGGTTTTAACTTGGTGAAAGTATTGGTGATGCTCGACAGCGGATCAATCTCGATGGAATTATAGGTTTTGATCGGCAAATTGACCGGCTTGGCGGTTCTTGCGTAACCGCAAAAAACCGCTTCCGCCGCGCCAAAAATATTGAAATCCTTGCATTTTTGCACTTCCGCGTCCGGATAAATACTGTTGATCCTTTTTTCGATAAAATCTTGATACTTTCTGGGCGCCGCAACAAAAAAACAAATCTCTCCTTTAACCTTGGCAACCTCCATCGTGATCCATGGCTTGGGCGAAAAAAAACCCTGCGGCTTTAAAGATACCAAACTGGAATAAAAATCCTCCATCACCTTGATCCAATCTTTTTCCTGGCGGCCGGACTGCTGGACTTCTTCGGCGGTTTTATTGGGTATTTTCATCGACAACAACACCATATCCATCGCCTGCCGGAAAACCGCGCTTTTTTGTTTTTTGCGGTAAGCCACAAAAGCAAACACAAAAATAATCGCCAGCCCCGCGGCAATCAAACAATAGACCCAATTCGCCAGCAACAGCGGAACCACCCCCGCCGCGCCTGCCGTTTTAGCCAACCCAATATTAACCAGATCCATCAAATTATCCATTATTAAATTTTATCCCAAATTTAAAAAAAAACAAAATCAATAATAACAACTAATTTAAGCAGTATTATGATTAAAACCAAACTAGGCTGATATTTGAGCTTTGAATTTGCCTTCATAGGTGGCCTTGCCTTCGCAATATTCAAAGATGAACTGGCAAATCTTGGTTCCCGGAAAAATCGTGAGCGGGGTCGGGCTCAGGTTCGCGATTTCCAGTACTTCGCGGTTATTGATGCCGGGTTGCATGAACGGCGACGAGATATGCACCATCAGCCCCAGGCGCGCGAAACGACTGCGGCCCTCCAGCCAGCCGGCAATGTGGGACGCCAAACGGACGTTTTCCGCGGTCACGCCCAGCACCGCTTCCCCCGGCCTCATCGTATATCCGCTTTTATCGAGCTCAATCAATTTGGTCAGATCGTTGAAGTCGGCATCATTATCCACGGGATAGGCGCTAGGCTTGAGCACGAAAATCCTCAAACTGGAACCCAAAGCCATATCATACGACGCCGGGCCAAGATTCGCGGCATCAAATGGCGAAATCTCGATATTCCCCTTTTTAATTTCCTCCAAAATCACATCTCGGGTAAGAATCATATTTTTTCTGTTATTATTTGGATTATAAATCGCTTTTATAAAAATTACTATCCATAAACACCCAAAACGTTATCATTAAATTGCAAATCAAGCATTTTAATAAGGCATGTTCCGTTCCACAAAACTAGCTGAGTAACCAACGGCAAATCTTTTAATGATTCTACCGTTAGATACATGCTCGCGATGGACAGATGAGCACCTTTTAAATAAAGCGCATGAATTATTTCTGACTTATCTCTCAAAAACAATACCTCCGTATTTTTTTTAAAAGAATAATTCAAAAAAATAATGACATATAAATATATCGTTGCCAACTTCACGTATAAAAACTCCGCGATATAAAGAGTCGTGGACAAAGTTGGAACTTTTATTGTAAGTCAAAAATTGGGCCTAGTTCGATAAGATAACTCTTGAAGGTTCTGAATTGCTTTCCTATTTATTTGGCGGATATGTCCAGATAATTCTTCATTACTTTGACGATCGCGTCGGAAACATAGTACCCGGCGACATATTGCAGATGGACTCCGTCGGCAGTGCGCGCCAATTTCTGATTGCCATCCTTATCGATAAGATAGCTTGTGTAATTGCCGTCTTTATCGGCCAGCAAATCCCAGGTGGAAATAAAATGGGCATTGGCGTATTTTTTCGTTTCCTGCTCGGAAAGCGAATTGATTTGCCGCATTCCCTGGGACAATTTCTGATTTTTCATTATCGGTATGCCAAGCACAAAAATTTCCGTGTTTGCTTTGGTGAATAAATCCAGCATTTGAGCAACCCGCTTGCGATACTCGCCCTCCCATTTGGCGCTGCCGTAACCGGCAATTATTTTGCCATTGGCATCAATGATGGCAGTGTTGTCGTTGGCGCCAAACATCATAATGGCCACATTGGGCTTGTGTTGCGAGATTAATTTCGCCGCCAATACCGGCCAGTTGAAATAATCCTGGCGGCTTAGGCCGCTGGAAACCTTCCCCTGCCGGACCACCGTGATATTTTTAAAATTAAGCAAAGTCCTTTCAAGCGAATCTCCCATCCCGCCCCCTGCCGCAACCAGCGAATCGCCAATGATTAAAATATTGAACGGCACGGATTTTTTTGCGACATTGAAAAAAGGCGTATCGATCGTGCTGGTCGCCGTGTTCGCCGGTTTTGTCGACAACGCCGCAACCGCTCCGGCAGATTTTTCCGGCAACGGCTCATTGGAATCTTCCAAAACTGTTTTTTGCTCAAGATCGCCATTGCCGGGATTTTCTGGATCCGCCCCGACCGGCAAGCGGTTATTGTCCAAACCCAAACTGGCTTCCGGCTGGCCAAAAACAAGCGGCGAGTCCTTCAGCGCGCGCCAAGCCATGTTTTCCCGTTGGAAAAATCCGTCCCAATGCATCCATGCTTTCGCGGTCTCCGAAGCATTTGCCATTGCCACCACCGCCTGTTTAAAAATCGTATTAACGCCATTGTCATCCGTGCTTTCCCACAGAATCACTTTGCGCGACCCGTAGAAACACAGCGCGGGCACCAAAACACAAAAAAGCATAATTGCGGCAATGGGCCAAGACAGGTTATCTGATTTATCTTGGAAAAAATTATCTGATTTTATGATTATTTTACTCATAAGCGTTGTCAAAAATTAAAATAAATAAAGGCAGGCAGCGTATCGGAACCGGCGCGGAACAATAACGCCACGACCGCCGTAACAAACACGATCCATGCCGCCCGCGGCATTTTTTGCTGGATCTTCGCGCCAAAACTTATGATCCGGGATTCGAACGCGAGGAATACAAATCCAACGATTACAGCCAGCAACGCGTATAGCTTGAACGATTCATCCAGCCTTTGGAAAGAAAACAGCTGGCCGATCATCGCGAATCCATCGCTCACGCTCTCGACCCGAAAAAATATCCACGAAAAAATAACAAAAATAAAAGTCGCCAGCCAAGAAAAAAACCTTCCTTGAAGAGTCGATAGAATCTTATCTCTTAGTTTCGGGAAAAACTCAGTTATGCCCAGCGCCGTTCCATGCAAAAATCCCCAGAAAATATAATGGCCGCCCGAACCATGCCAAAATCCCATTGCCGTCATCGCCGCGACCAGATTGGCCGCTTGCCTCAGCTTGCCCTTGCGGTTGCCTCCCAGCGGAATATAAATATAGTCCTTCACCCAATTGGACAACGTTATGTGCCATTTTCGCCAAAATTCCTGGATTGTCAATGCGGCGTAAGGATGATCAAAATTTGCCGGCGTCCTAAAACCCAAAAGGCCGGCAAACCCGATGGCCATATCGCTGTAGCTGGACAGGTCAAAATAAATTACCAGCGCGTAGGCCAATATCGCCAATAAAATCACCAGCGATCCGTGGTTTTGCGGAACGACAAAAACATCATCGGTAATATTGGTCGTTAAATAATTGACAATGAGCAGTTTTTTGAAAAGGCCCACCATTATCAAAGTCACGTTCAGATAAAGCCCTTCGATCTTTTTTGCCCCGCCGTTCTCAAGCTGGGGCAGGAATTCCTGGGCGCGCGCGATCGGCCCGGAAAGAAGCTGCGGGAAAAAAGCCACATATAGCGAGAAATCCAGCAGCGACGGATATTTGCCTATTTTGCTTGAGCGGCAATCGGCCAAAAATGAAATTATCTTGAACAGATAAAAAGAAATACCCACCGCCACGAGCATCTCCAGCAACGGCAAGCCGATGGCAAATCCCAAAAGTTTTGAAAAACTTTCGGCAAGCATCCGGAAAAAATCATAATATTTAAAAAAGGCCAGCACCAGCAAATCGCAAATTATCCCCAGCGCGAGGAATAAGTTCTTTTTACCGCCCCAATTTGAATGGACCGCCCGGCCAACCAAATAATTAAAAACTGAAAGAACGGCAAGCACCGCCAGCAGGCGCAAATCCCAGACGGAGTAAAAATAGTAGCTAGCACCCAACAAAAAAATCCGCCAAACAAGCGGCCAAGGCTTGAGCGCCCAGTTAAAAATCAAAACAAAAGCAAAAAACGCCAGAAATTCAAAAGTGAAAAATATCATAGGCTCGATCCAAATGGTCAAATATTCACTTATAGCATAACATCATTATCAAATCTTCTAAATACGCATTTGGACGCAAATTGCCCTGACGAAAAACCGCAGGGCAATTTACAAAAATCCAACCAGCAAATTTTTGCCCGATTTAGCTTGACAATTTACGCAAGTAGTTTTAGCGAGATAGACCGAAGGTCGCCTTCGCTAAAGCTACGGCGATAACTATATAAATAACTCCTATTTGCGGGCTTTGCCACGCCGTAGGTACGCCGTAGTTTTAGCGAGATAGACC
>Ga0172381_10006279_pt1 | contig 11933 bp, 7 predicted proteins | sample Leawel6488metaG_FD_119754 | JGI IMG/M metagenome (GOLD analysis project Ga0172381, IMG submission 119754) | Leachate microbial communities from a municipal landfill in Southern Ontario, Canada - Leachate well 64-88 metaG | ecosystem: Engineered > Solid waste > Landfill > Unclassified | place...
AAAGCCGCTCTAGCAGTCATTAAACCATCATGTGTTCTATCCCAGTTAACTGGTTTATAACCACCAAAAGTCATCTGTATATCAGGAGCCTCTGTCCAAGGTCCATATCCTTGGGTAATAGCTGCTAAATAGGCATAAGGCTTGGCGGAAGAACCCATCTGTCGCAGGCTAGTAGCAATATTTACATTCCCATCAATTCTAGGATCGCTTGTATTCCAATAATCTACAGAACCTACCATAGCTATAATGTCACCATTGTTTGGGTTAATAGCAACTAAAGAACCGTTATAAAGATTGTACCTATTTGCACTCTGTATACCAGCGACTAGCTCCTCTTGGGCAATTTCTTGGATAGTATAATCTAAAGATGTTGTAACCTTTAAACCTCCTGTAGAGACACGATCAACCCCATACTCATCTTCTAACAGCCTCTTTACATAGAAAACAAAGTGAGGTGCTTTTATATCGATTCTTCCTCCACCATATTTTATCTCTTCATCCCTCGCTGCCTGGACCTCTTCTTCAGTTACACCTGTAAATGAAGCTCTTTTAAGCATTTGGTCAAGGACCCATTCCTGTCTTCCCTTGGCCAAATCGGGGTTAGTGCCATACAACGGAGAATAAATACTTGGGTTAGTTATAATTCCTGCTAGAAGAGCACTTTCTGCAAGAGTAAGCTCACTTACATCCTTATCGAAATGTGCCTTAGATGCTGCCTGATAACCATAATTAACACCTCCAAGTGGGATCTCATTCATATACATCTGTAAAATCTGATCTTTAGTAAAACTCTGTTCAACCTGCATAGTAATAAGAACCTCTTTGATTTTCCTAGAATAAGTTTGGTCGTATGCTTCATCCCCTAAAATGTCATAAAGTATTGTGTTTTTAACGAGCTGCTGAGTTAATGTGCTACCTCCTCGTACAACTCTACGAGCCATAGCATTTTGGATAACGGCCATCACAATACCAGAATAATCTAACCCTTTATGTTGATAAAACTCTATATCCTCAGCAGCAAGTAATGCCCATTTAGTATGTTCTGGGATTTTCTCTATAGGCACAAACTCCCTGTTTTGATCACCATATACTGTATAAAGCAATTCACCGTTACGATCATATATCTTAGTGCTTTGATCGGAGCTTCTTTCAATTAGCTGGTCTGGAGAGGGTAAGGAGTCTCTTAGGTTTTTCAAATACACACCCGCTGATAATACTGCTATACAGCCTAAGAAAAATAGAACTCCTACAAAAATATAAAGGAATTTCCTAAATTTCTCCTTCTCAATACCTAGGAAGCCTTTCTTGCTAGATTTACTTACTTTGCTCTTTTTACCACTCAATCTTTTAAATCTGTTGATTTTACTAATACCTGAAGACTTTCTCTTTTTCGCTCGAGGAGATCTTTTATCCTTTCTTGCTTTGTTCGATGACATTGACATACTGTATTTCATAATTTTTTGATTATAAATAACTCTACATATAATATATGCGATTTAGCAAAAAATCTCAATGAGAAACTTCTCACAACTAACAATATAATCCTTAGTCTATTTATAAGAATTAACACTCTATATACTAAGATTTGAGTTTCTAATAAAATATCTGACGTTACCTAAAGAAAACCTTACAATTAAACAAAGAAGAGTTTTAGTTGTTACTGTTAAAACTTGTAACAGTTGTATGCCGGCTCTTGAGGAGGAAAAGATATGGAGAATTACCTCTTCTAACATACAAAAAGCTCCAGAAATAGTAAATAAGCAACATATTGATCTTCTCTGTATAGAGACCGATGAGGCACATCAACTACTTCTGGAATTATTAGAGAGTATAAAAAGGAATCGCCTAAAGACAAAAGTACTAGGGATAATACCCAATGATAGTGCAACTAAAAGGGCCCTATTAAGCTATGGATGTGATGATTACATCTGTAAGCCATATAATAACGAAGATTTACTTTTAAGAAGTAAGAAACTCATTAATTGTATCCCCTTAAAATATAAGTTAATTTACGAATCTAATTTCTTGAAATATATCGAGAATTTCAATATTGTGATGTATCAAAACACATACTTACCACTGACTCCAAGAGAGATTCTAATAGTAAAATTGCTTATACAAAATAACTTCGTTAGCAAAGATGAAATAGTGAAATACCTTAATTGTAAATTGGACAAATCCTATTCAAATACATACATCAGTACAGTAATACATAGAGTGCGCAAGAAAATTAAGCTATGTACTGGTAGGGATTTGATAAGGAATCGATATGGGTGTGGCTACTACATCCTCTAAACCTTTTTCTTCCATTCATTAATCTTTCCAAGGGCTTCCAGCGGTGTAATATTATCCAGATCTATTTCTTGAATTTCTTTTTCTATATCGCTTTCTTTTGATGTAAAAAGAGGATACTGAAAAAGGGTTCTATCAATTTCCTTACCCTTATCTGAGAGTACTCCAAGGTCCTTTATCTCATTTTCATTATCAAATAGCTTTTCTTGTTCAAAACCCTCAAGTATTTCATTTGCCCTACTAATCACTTTCTCTGGCAGGCCTGCCATCTTTGCTACATATATACCGTAGCTCCTATCTGTACCACCCTCTACAATTTTTCTAAGGAAGATAACTGTCCCACTTTCAAGATCCTCTTCTACTAAAACATTAAGGTTCTTTATCTTCTCTGGAATCCTTTCAGCAAGACGAAGTAGCTCATGGTAGTGAGTTGCAAACAGTGTTCTGCATTTAATGTTTTCAACAAGATATTCTGCAAGAGCCCAAGCAATACTAACACCATCATATGTGCTAGTTCCTCTCCCGATTTCATCTAATACTACCAGGCTATATTTTGTTGCATTATTTACAATATTTGCTGCTTCATCCATCTCCACCATGAAAGTACTTCTTCCACTGCTAAGGTCATCACTTGCCCCAACTCTTGTGAAAATCCTATCTACCAAAGAAATCTTTGCACTACTAGCAGGTACAAAACATCCTATCTGGGCTATAAGGATAATGGTTGCAACCTGCCTAATAAAAGTAGACTTGCCGGACATATTTGGCCCTGTGAGGATATTCATGTTCGCATTTTCAAAATCTAAGAACGCGTCATTTGATATAAAGCCCTCATCGATTCTTGATTCCACAATAGGGTGTCTTCCATCTCTGATGTCAATGATACCATCGCTTTCCCCTATATCATAGATATCAGGCTTTACATAGTTAGAAACGATTGCTAAATTAGCAAAACCTGAGAGTACGTCTAATCTAGCTATTTTTTTACCAACTTCCTGCAAAATAGCGATTTTATTGTCAAAACTCTGTCTAAATTCAGAGAAAAGTTCGTACTCTAATTCAAATAATTTTTCTTGAGAATTAAGTATTATGTTTTCTTTCTCCTTTAATTCTTCTGTGATATATCTTTCACTATTAACAAGTGTCTGCTTCCTAATATATCTATCGGGAACTTTATCCTGATGGGTCTTAGTAACCTCTATATAGTATCCAAAGACCTTGTTAAAGCTAATCTTTAGAGAAGATATTCCTGTATTCTTTCTCTCCTCCTCCTCAAATTTCTTTAACCAACTTTTGCTATCAGAAGTAATCTCTCTCAGTTCATCAATTTCTTTGCTGTATCCCTTCTTAATTATTTTCCCCTCTGTAATTATATTGGGTGGATCATCAGCAATGGCTTTATCTATATCCTTAATAATATCTTCAAGTCCTTTTCTGTTTGAGATATATTTATCATTTAATAGCTTAGATATATTTAACACTGCTTCCAAAGATGTCTGCAGGGCATTAAAATCCCTAGCATTAATACGACCCAATCCTATTTTTCCTGCTATTCTCTCAATGTCATTAACAGAGGCAAGCTGCTCTCTAATATTATTAAGTCGATCTCTATCATTTACAAACATTTGTACCATATCCAATCTCTTTTCTATCTCTTTTTTGTCAATCAAGGGATTTAGAATCCAATGATAGAGTAGGCGAGAGCCCATCCTAGTTTCAGTTTGGTCAATTACCGAGAAGAGGGAATCTTGAGTACTATTACTGTAAGCACCTGCTACCAATTCAAGATTTCTAATAGTGGCCCTATCCAATATCATTTTTCCACTCATATTTATATGTCTGGGCTTCTGAATGTGCCTTGGCTCCATTAATTGAGTGTCTTTTATATACTTAAGGATCATAGCCACAGATATCAGTTGCTCATCTTCTTGTAAGCTCAGGGATTTTAATGAGTTTACGTTATAGAAATCTTGCACAAGTTCTTTTGCGTATGTGCTATTTCTTGTCTCCTTTGGTACAAATTGAATTGCCGTGTTACCGAAGTCATATTTCTCACTACCTTCTACAAGAAGAATTTCGGATGGTTTGTATGAAGAGATTATGCTCTGTAGGTCTTTTGAAGAGATCTTTAAGGTTTCAAATTCTCCAGTAGACATATCACAAATCGATACTCCAACACTATTTTTATTATTGTAAAACGCCACTAAGAAGGAATTTCTTATGCTATCTGCCTGCTCACCATCTAGGGTACCTGGTGTCACTATTCTAGTTACACCTCTTCTCACTATACCTTTGGACAGCTTAGGATCTTCAAGTTGATCTACAACAACTACACAGTACCCCGCATCTATTAATTTTGGTAAGTACTGATCAATTGCCTTGTGTGGGAATCCCGCAAGTGGAGTAGGGTTTCTCTTCTTATCTCTAGTCGTTAGTGTAATATTTAAGACTTTCGAGATTGTTTTTGCATCATCATTAAATGTCTCAAAAAAATCCCCCATCCTAAAGAGTACTATTTTATCCGAATACTGATTTTTAAAGCTACTATACTGCTCCATCATTGGAGTTGTCGAAGTATTAGGCATAATGGTGGATTATAGCATAGAAACAAGCTATTTACTTAGTATTAACTGTGCTTCCTGCCCTGCAACAAGCTTACGCATACTCTTAATCGCCTTAGGTTCTACTGATATACCATAGACCCCTTTTCTCACACACTCTCTCACCAGTTTCTCATCCTCCTCACATACCACAATTATTTTTGCTTTCTCTGATTTGAGTATATCTATAACATTATCGACCACTTTTAACATACTATTACTAGACAAAGTATAAGCAGTTTTTTCATCATTGATATCTATTCCTTGCATCTGTTTTGCAATACGTGGCATATTGAGAATTATGCCATCTATTTTGGTTTGAACAATTTCATCTACAAGAATTACCTCCGTTGGGCTATCAATTACTGCATACACATTAAAAGTAGAGCTTCTTCTTAAGCCTACACTTGAGAGTGTTTTCTTAAAAGCTCTCATGCTCTGACCATTCATTGGAGCATGTATTCCAAGTGCTACATTTCGTTTCTTATAAAGGTCTCTAACCCTTTTGACTATTTTTAATACTCGCCTTAAAAATTTCTCATTTTCAAGATAGTGCCTAAGCCCGAAATACGAATCAGGAACTTCATCTTCCTCTAGACTCTTTCCCTTAGTTATCTCTCTAAATTCTCCTGCAGTAGCTGAACCCACAGTTAAAACAACCTCATTTCCTTGGGCAAGCTCCACAAGCTGGACAATCTTCTCAGATACTTTATTTGCATATTCAACGAACTTCTTATCCTCAACATACGCCATTAGATGTCTACCTTCCTCTATCATTATCCTGTCTAAATCAACATACACAATACCGTGGGAATTACCTACATACTCTTTAAGTTCATCGACATCAAGTGATGGTGTAATGAAAACTTTCGTCGCCGTAGGCGAGAGGGTGGGGTCTTTAGGTATTTCAGATCCATCTATCTCCACAGCTTTCTCCTCTAACAAATCAATCCCCGAGAGATCTCCTGAGCTGTAAGCCTCTATAACGGGATGTATATCTTCCTTCTTTTCCTTAACTTTCTTTACAACATTAGGATCGGTCTCCATATATACAACTCCAGAATTCCCATCTACCCTTACCAGGTTCCCCTCCTTTAGTATATTGGATGCATCTGTTGCTCCAACGATAGCAGGAATATCAAATTCTCTACAAAGGATTGAGACATCACTAGTTAAACCTCCCGTATCCGTAATTATTGCTCCAGCCCTTAAAATCATAGACTCCATCTCATCTGCATATGATTTAATCACCAAGATATCGCTTTTACTAACAGTTACATCTTTTCTACCATCAGCTATGATCTTAATTCTGCCAGTTACTGACCCAAAACTCGCACCGATACCTGAGATTAAGAAGTCTTCTCGTGTTTGTACTCTTGTTTCTGTCTCTTTCTCTTTCTTGTTAATATCCTGCGCAACTTTTACCAACTTCTTTAAGTCTTCATTTTGCTCTCTCTGGTTTTTATGGACTAGTTTTCTTGCTCCATCTACAGCTCTTCCCTCAATTTGAGTAATATCTCTATATCTTTCAACAAATGCAATCACCACCTCCCTTAAAGTGTCTCTGTCTTCCCTAACCATCATTACTTCTGAAGCAGTAATTTGGTGAATTAAAGGTTTACTCTGTAAAACCCATATCCTCCCTCCTGCCTGTACCCACTCTACATTTTGGGATTCTCTAGATTTATTTTCAATAACTAGAGAAATTTTTGATACCTCTTGCAGATATCTTTCATCTACTTTCTGCCTATGGCTCCAAGTAGGGGAGATAGAGATTTTCTCTACACTATCTTTGCTTTTAGTCGAACCGATTGTTCTTACTTTCATCCACTCCTGGGGGGATATGTGTTTTTCCGCTATTGATAAATCCTTCTTATTAAGGACATATGTGTCTGGGGTAATCTCTCCACTAGCAATTACATCTCCCAAGCCATACACTGCCTCTATACTCATCCTACTCTTGTCCTGCGTAATTGGATCTACAGTAAATGCTACACCCGACACTTCTGCCTGAACCATTTTCTGTACAACCACTGCTAGTTTTACCTCAGATAAATCTATATTTTTAATAGCCGCATACATTACAACGTCATCCGTAAACATGGAGGAATATATCTCCTTTATACCATCAAACAAATCATCTAAATGTCTTACATTTAGTCTAGTAGCGAATACTCCACTAAAAGAGACCTCTGGATTAGAAGGGAATGCTACAGATGATCTAACAGACACCCAAGCATCTGTAAAACCAGAGATCCTAGTATATGCTGTTTTAACCTCGTCTATAAATTCATCAGAGAATTTCGTCCTCTCTATACTTTTTCCTACCTCTTCATTCTCTGGATTTTTCTTTTTAGCTGTCAACTTATCAAAGTCTCTATTCAAGCTATCAAAAACATGATTCTTAAATATTGATGGTGATATTACAAAAAATTCTGGAACTGGTATGTCCATATCTTTTAATCTAAAAAGACTTAGACCTTTTCTTCCGACTGTTGATTCTCGAAGATTCTTTGCACTGTAATCTTCCCAGAAATATATGGACTTGTTGTTCTCAGATTTACTCATCCGAAGGTAGGCAGTTAAATTAACTAGGACAAGTGATATTAGATATTATCGTTTAATTTTTAAACTTGCAAGCAAAAGGGGAGAGTAATCTCTCCCCCCTCTAATTCCTAAAGAATATTTATATTTTATCTTTTCTTATTAAATGCATACATAGTACTGCCACTAAAGACAAACAGTGCAGCGAGAGAAAAGAGTATCATTAAATTTCTAGCGAGAAGATTATCCAATTCTCCAGCAGCTTGTGGCAATTGGTTATCTCCCCCTACGACAGCTCCATCACCATTTACATCTGCACCAGGTGAGTAAGCGACTCTAATCTTTTCGTCTAGAGAAACTGTATTACCTGCAGGATCTGTAAGATTTACATAGAAGACATTAGGACCTTCTTCTAAAGTTATACCTTCCATTTTAAAATCCCCATTTCCATCAGCTGTAGCTTGGTATGCGCTTACACCTCTCCTTACTTCTACTTCTACATTTGGGCCGATATTCCCAACTAAAGCAAAGGTTGAACTACCTGTTTCTTTTACATATTCGAAAGCTAGATCCTCAACATCTGGAGGAGTTGTATCAACAACAGCTATCTTAGCCTCAGTCCTTGGACCTATTTCTCTAAAAGGGAAACCTTGTAATCCTGCAACAGATACTGAGTATTCACCTTCATCTTCTACTTCATGTGTATATTCATATATATCATCTTTTACTCTAGTCTCTCCGACTCTTTCATCATTTACAAATATCGCAACTGAGTCGTAATCCGTAGCATTACCTTTTACCTCAATCTCTTTTTTGTTAGTAAGATCTGTAACATACTCCATAGATGGAACTGCAAGAGCTTCATTGTAAGTTGGTTCTGCCTTAAATTTTAGAAAAGAGTAAATACCAAAGGCTACAAGTAAAATACCCAAGCCGATGAATATTGTGCCTACGATCCTTGATGCCTTATCATTGTAATCAGGTGTTTTAATTTCTATCTTTTCCTTCATACTATCTTTTCTCATATCTTTTTTTCTTCCCCCTTTGGTAGAAGAACTTTTTTGAGTTTTAACAATTTTCTCGCTTTTACTATTAGATTTCTTCTTGGCCATACAAACCTATAACTTAATTTATATATGTTGGCAATAGGATAATGCATTTTGGCAAAGAGTTCAAGTCTTTTCGTATATTTGGTAGAATATACCTGTATGAAAAAGACCATTCGAAACTATCTTATAACAATACCTCTTCTGCTTGTCGTCCTTGGACCTATTATCTTCCTTTTCCTGTATGCAAATTACAATGAAACTGTTGGAACTATTAAACGTGTTAATGCAAAAAGAATTAGTTATGATATTTTCTTTTCTTTCTTAACAGAACTTTCTCCTACAAAAGAGCAAGTTTTAGGGGACCAATCTATACTGATAGAGGAGGGCAGTATCGAGGAGTACATTGCCGACATAGAGGAGATTGATCCTATTCTAGAAGAGCTAAATACGAAACTTCTCATAGATTCAATATCTGTAGAGGGAGATATTTTCCAAGGTAAAGATTCAAAAACTATGGATAAAGGTTTCTGGCATTTTCCAACTTCGGTATATCCAGGGCAGCAGGGCAATAGCGTAATCATTGCTCATAGATATCTCCATGTCCCCCCTGCTAAAGATACCTTTTTTAATTTGGATAAAGTCAGGAAGGGAGACAGTATAGTTGTAATGCAAGGAAACAAAAGCTATACATATATCGTATCGGAGGTTAAAGTGGTAGAGAAAAATGACATTTCAGTACTACAAGATAGTACAGAGCATCAAATTACTTTAATTACCTGTACGCCTTTGTGGACCTCTCATCAAAGGCTTGCCGTAGTTGCTAAACTGGACAAATTATATCAAAAAACGTAGAATCCTTAGAGTAATTTAAATGTGTAAGGAAAAATAATAATGGAAGAAATGTATAAGAGAAAAGATTTAAGTGATAGTAAAATTGAGCTTACAATCACTATGCCAAGGGATGCCTTTGAGCAGTCTTACAAGGCAATTCTTAAAGATCAAACAAAGGATACAAATATTAAAGGTTTTAGAAAGGGAAAAGTACCTACTGATTTGCTCGAACCTGGTATGAAGCCAATGCTTCAGTTCGAGACTTTTGAAAGGCTCGCTCCTATGTATATTAATACTGCTATACAAAAAGAAAAGCTTGAAATAATAGCTCCTCCTAAGTATTCAGAGCTTCCTGACTTTAAGGATGATGAGAAAGATCTAGAATTTAAGGTAGAGATTACAGTTATGCCTAAATTCAAGTTAGGTAATTTGAAAAAGGTGAAAGTCGAAAAAGAAGATGGGGAGATTAAGGATGAAGAAGTTGATAGAGTTCTTAAAGAGTTGAAGGGGAACAATGAGAGTAAGGAGAAAGAGATAGGGGATGATTGGGCAAAGGAGATTAGTAAGAAGTTAGAGTTAAAGGATGTTAAGAACCTAGAGGAACTTAAGAAGATGGTAAAGGATACCCTCAAAAAGCAGAAGGATCATATGCTCTTGCACAAATATCAAGAGGATGCACTTGCACAGGCAATTAAAATTTCAAAGATAGAGATGCCCGAGGAGGCCATACAGTTTGAAGCTGATGAGAGAAAGAGATCTTTTGAGGAGGAAATGAAGAATAGGGGGGTGAAGGTTGAGGATTTCCTTAAACAGAGTGAGGTAAGCATGGAGGAGATGGAAGAGGCTTGGAAAAAGGATGGGAAGGAGGCTCTTGAGACTGATGTTTTTCTTAATCTCTATGCTGATAAGAATGAGATTAAGGTTACTAAAGAGGAGTTAGATAAAAAGATTGAACTAATCAAAAAGAGTCAACCTGATGCTGATGCAAGTATTTTCAGTAATGATCAGTGGTTAGAGTATATTAAAAGGGTAGAGAAAAAGGAGAAGGCTTTTAGAGAATTTGTTAAAGAGGTTTTAGGGGATAAATTTTTAGATGAGCATAATTAGAGATATGTTAATACCTACTGTAATAGAAAGGGATAGAGAAGGGGATAGAGCTTATGATCTTTATTCTAGGTTGCTTAAGGATCGTATTATTTTTGTTAGCGGGGTAATAGATGATGATTTAGCAAACATCATTATCGCTCAACTCTTGTTTTTAGAAAAAGAGAATGAGAAGGAAGATATTCAGATGTTTGTTAATACTCCTGGTGGTCATATTTCTTCTGGTTTAGCTATTGTAGATACTATGAATTATATTAGATGTGATATTTCTACTACTGCAGTTGGTATGGCTGCTTCTATGGGTTCTGTAATACTTGCTTGTGGGAGTAAGGGTAAGAGGTTTTCTTTACCCAATAGTAAGATATTAATTCATCAGCCTTTGGGTGGTGTACAGGGTCAGGCTTCTGATATTGCTATAGAGGCAGAGGAGATATTGAAGATGAGGGCTGTATTAAACAAGATGTTGGCTAAGGCAACTGGGCAGAAGATTGCGCAGATAGAGAAGGATGTAGATAGAGATAAGTATTTTACTGCTAGAGAGGCAAAGGAGTATGGATTAATTGATAAGGTTGTAGAGAGAAGGTAATTAGATTGTTTCTTTCTTGCTAAATAGCTCTATTAACTATAGAATATCGTACTTTAAGGGCGATTAGCTCAGCTGGTTAGAGCGTCACATTGACATTGTGGAGGTCACAGGTTCGAGTCCCGTATCGCCCACCATTTATCCATTTCTGCCTGGAACTTCCCCTCATCAATATCCTCAGAAGACATTGATAGGAGTAGATCTCCAAGCATTTCAGAAGGTATTTTCAAAACTATCTTTAGCTTATATGGAATCATCTGACCCTCTTTCTTGGGACCAGAAATACTGTCTGTTTTTCTCTTAGGTCTTGAAAAGACAATTATCTCTTCAATCATCATATGAATTAAGCTATAGATATAATCTTTATCTTTGCCTTCGTTATAATCCTTCATAGCATCCTTATATTTAACTTGGAACAATTCAAATGCTTTGAAATACTCTGATGTATCAGAAAAGATAGACAGTTCTGATTCTATAATTTCCAATTCTTTTGTATTCCTAATATGCTGATCCTCTAGCTCTTTCAGCTTCAAATCCTTTGATTCCTTTCCGATATCTCCATCTTGGAACATAGTTAAGACCCTCTCCTTAGCCGTCTCATGTGAATTAAGAAGATCTTTTATTATTTCCAATTTATCTTTTTTAATCTTAATATCTAGCTTCTTTGATTGTAATTCTTGTTGATATTTAAAAACAACCTTTGGATTATTCAATAGTTCACTCAAGAAATTTATCACATGATCCTCTAGGGGTAATGCGGGGAGTGGAATTGTCTTACATTCAACTAATCTTCTTTGTTTCTTATTTGAATTTTTAGAACTACATTGATAGTAATATACCTTTTCCCCTGTTGATTTGACCCTTTTAGGGAAACCATTCCAAGCATAGGGTTCTTTTTGTAGAGTAGGGTTGTAGCAGTTAGCACACTTC
>Ga0172381_10006281_pt1 | contig 11928 bp, 7 predicted proteins | sample Leawel6488metaG_FD_119754 | JGI IMG/M metagenome (GOLD analysis project Ga0172381, IMG submission 119754) | Leachate microbial communities from a municipal landfill in Southern Ontario, Canada - Leachate well 64-88 metaG | ecosystem: Engineered > Solid waste > Landfill > Unclassified | place...
CAATTTATGATATACAAAAAACTCAGACAGGTCTAGTTTCGGCATCACAAGCAAATTTAATTAATAAGCTAAATTATGATCTAAAAAACTCATCTCAAAGTTTTACTTCTGTCGGCAATATTAGTACAAATAATAATCCTCCAACTGAAGAAGATACATCAACTGCAATCAATAACAAGCGTTTTACAGGCACCGAAGCAATTACAAATATAGCAACGTATTCTGAGGAATTAGGTTATTTATTTCCTAAATTATCAGATATGTATTCTGGTGAAGGATATGATATTATTGAAGTTATTTCTACAATGAATATATCACAGTATACAAATTATGTTTATATACAAGGTGAAGCAGTAATTTATCATGATTTATCAAATGTTGTATTTTTCCCTAATCCTGCAAGAAATGGACAAATTAATATTATCAAATTACCTTCAAATTCAAGTACTTTAGATATACAAATTTATACGATAACTGGGAAAATAGTTAAAACTTTTAATATATCAGATACACAATTAAATGGAGACGGTTCAAGAAGTTTAAAATGGAATTGCAAAAATCAAGGCGGAGATAATGTCGCTCCAGGTGTATATTTAATTATGATTAAAACATCTTCCGATAAAAAAATATCAAAAATTGCAATTATAAGATAGTAACAATATATAAATCAAAATACTTTTTAGTATATATTTTAATTTATATATCAGTTAAATTTTGATAAAATTGCAAATAATGAATAAGATTATTGTTGTATTATTGTTTGTACTCGGAATGGTTATTTTATTTAAAGATAGAATTTTTGCTATTTCTGCAAGTCCTGATCCAATTGAAATTACACAACCTGATGGAACAAAAATAAAAATAAAAATAAAGGGCGATGAATTCTATCATTGGTTTGAAGATAATGATGGATATACCATATTAAAAGATACAGAAACAAAATCATGGGTTTATGCTATAAAAAATAATAATTCTTATTTAGAAAAGTCTGATAAAATAGTTGGCAAAATACAACCTTCTTCTCTTGGAATACAAAAATCAATGAAAGATAATTCTGTAATAAATAATTCAATCCAAAAAATAAAAAAATACACATTATCAACTTCAAAAATCACCACTTCATCTATACAAAAAACATTACCGTCAACCGGAACTATAAAAAATTTGGTAATCTTAGTAGAATTCAGTGACAAAAGTATGGAATTTTCTCAAACTGAAATTTATAATTTATTTAATAAAACAAATTATACAACTGATGGAGCCGTAGGATCTGTTAAAGATTTTTTTAATGAAATTTCATATAACTCCTTAAATGTTGAATCTATAGTTACAGATATTGTTACTCTTGATAATGGATATGCCTATTATGGTGCAAATGACTCACATGGTGATGATATAAGACCAAGAGAAATGGTAAAAGAAGCTTTATCAAAACTTAATAGTCAGGGTTTTGATTTTACACAAGCAGATTCCGATGGAGATGGATGGGTTGATATGTTAACAGTTTTACATTCTGGTTGTGGGGAAGAAGCATCCTCTGATACAAATAATATCTGGTCACACAGATGGGAAATACAAACTACTTTTACTACTCATGATAATATTAAGTTAAAAGAATACATGACCGTTCCTGAAAGACGAGGAAGCGAAAGTTCCACAATTGGTATTATTAGAATAGGGGTAATTTGCCATGAATTAACACATTTACTTTATATGCCTGATTTAGCAATATATGTACCGGATTTATATGATACTTCTTACAATAGTAATGGTCTTGGAAAATTTTGTTTAATGGCCAGCGGAAGCTGGAACGGATCTTCTGGCAACAGGCCTGCTCACCCATGTGCTTGGATTAAATACAGACTTGGATGGATTAACACTCAAACTCCTCAATCCGGAACAAATACAATAGGACCATCGGCTACATCCAATACTGCCTTTTATAAACTTACCGGAGACTCTTTTAGTGCCAGTGAATATTTTTTAATAGAAAACAGACAAAGTATTGGCTTTGATATAGGACTACCTGGAACTTTAAGAGGTCTTTTAATTTACCACATTGATGAAACACAGTCTGATAATGATGACAGGACTCATTATCTAGTTGATTTGGAAGAAGCTGATGGCAGTTCAATATGGACTAATGATCATTTAGCAAATAATATCAATAAAGGATTAGATTCTGATTATTATAGAAATAATACAGTAGCTGTTTTTAATGACAGTTGTTCATCCTCTCCTAATAGTAAAAGTTATTCATACAAGTCATCAAATATAGATATTTCTCAAATTTCTGCAAGTGCTGCAACAATGTCTTTTGTTACTCCTGAAGAAGAAAATTATGCAAATTTTATTAATGCTTTAACAGATGATAAAGGTCTTAAATTTTTAAATTTGATAATGAAATATTCTCCGGAAAAAACAAAAACAGAATTGCTATTATTAAATACAACTGAACAAGCAAATATAAATAAATATTTTACGTTTACAACTTCTGGAGCCAGCCAAGCTGATCAAATGGCAGATGTATATTATGGTTATATTGATAATGGAATTATTTATGATATATCAAAAAACCAGACAGGTATAGTTTCTTCAGATCAGGCAAATTTAATTAATAAATCAAATGCTAATCTTTCGAATTCTTTACAAACAATTAAAACCATCGGCAATATTAGTGATAAGGATAATCCTCCAACCGAACAAGACACAACAACAGCAAATACAAACAAAAGATTTACAGGCACAGAAGCTATTGAAAACATAAAAATAGATATTACAAATTTGGGTTATTTATTACCTGAATTTTCAGATATGTATTCTGGTGAAGGATACAATATTATTGAAATAACTCCTGATATAGATTTATCAATTTATCCAAATTATGTTTATATCACAGGAGATGAGAGCATTTCTTTTGATAATCTATCTAAAATTGTTGCTTTTCCCAATCCATCAAGAAATGGAGAAATCACTTTTATAAATTTACCTACAAATACAACAAAACTTGATACACGAATTTTTACAATTACATCTCAACCTGTGAAAAGTTTTACAATAAATGATACGGAATTTATTTCTAATGGGAATAGAAAATTAAAATGGGATTGCCGAAATTACAATGGAGATAGTGTCGCTCAAGGAATATATTTTGTAATGTTTAAGACGGAAGCTGATAAAAAAATAATAAAAATCGCAATTATAAGGTAACATAAATGTTAAAAATTTCAAATACAAAAATAATTTTTATAGTAATAGCAATTTGGTATGCAGTAGGTAATTTTATATGGTGGCAAATTCATACACCAATATTACCTTCTGCTATAAGTTCTAAACATTTTTTAGATATTTTTACCGAAGGTAATTTATTTTATAATGCTCCACTTTTAACATACATAATGAGATTTATGTTCTATATATTTGGCAAAGAATATTTTGATTTAATAGTAATATTTATAAACTATATTTTCTTTTTAATCCCATTATATTTTATTTATAAAATAGGCACAGAATTAAAAGATAAAGAAACCGGAAATATTGCAATGATATTATTCGCAATGGTACCAGCAATATACGGACTAAGCAGATTTTACGGGCACCAAGATTATCATATAATGACTGCTATAACATTTAACATCTACTGTTTAATTATGACAGATTATTTTAAAAGCAAAAAGTGGTCTATAATATATGGCATATCAGTCGGTTTTGGATTGATGATAAAAGATCAATTTTTGCCATATTTTTTTATACCATTTTTATATATTGGATTTATTAGTTTAAAACAAAACATCAAATTGACAAATATAGTAAATATTTTATTGTCGGTTTTGATTGGAAGTTTAATATCAGGATGGCATTATTTCAGAACCCATATAATTCGTAAAATTTTATCTGAACCAATTTCAGAACCTGGTGCACCAATATTTTCATTTGACAGTATAAGAGTAATGACAACTGGATTATGGGAAGAGTTACTTTCTCCTCCGATATTCTTATTATTTTTAATTGGATTAATATATTTTATTTGGAAATATAAACATAAATATAAATATATTATCCTGTTATGGATATTTGTTCCTTGGTCTATAATATTATTTATGCTTCATCTCAAATTAGCTGAATATGGTGCAGGTTTTATTCCGGCAATGGTGTTAATAGGTTCAATATTTTTATCAGCAGTAAAAATACAAAAAATTAAAAACTTTATATTAGTTCTGGTTATAATTACTGGAATATTGCAGTATATAGATTTTTCATATGCAATAAATACTAAATTATTTAATAGATATTTTAAATATAAAAATTATAAAGTAATGTACTATAATAAATATAATGATTTTATAATATATCATGATGAATTTTCAAAAAAAACCAAGCAAATAGTAGCAATAACAAACTATTTAAAACAAAATGATTTACATTCAAATATTTTCATCAAAGAATATAAAGAAACTAAAAATTCTATTGAACTTTCTGAACTTATTATTTTTATGCATGTTAATAATTTTAACAATATTAATTATGATAATGTACTATTTTTCCCCTCAATAGATAATATTGATATTGTTATTAAATTTTATAATGATCTTACACCGGAACAAGAAATAAAAAACCGTACAGATATTTTATATATTAATAAATCAGAAGAAATTTATAGACATCTTAAGAAAAATTTTGATGCAAGTCAGAAAAAATTAATACAAAGAGAAAAAACAATAAGCACAGATTTTTATAAAATTAGTAGTTTGTACTTAGATAATATAAAAGAAGATAGAAACAAAATATCAATATTAAAACGAAAAACAGAAGTTGTAAAAGAATAATAATGTAAATTTATACGATAATATTTAAATATTTTTTGCTTTATTTTTTAGATATTTTCTTAAATAAATTATTATTTTATGTTTTGTAAAAAATGAGTTTTTACCATTTGTTGTTATGTATCTTTGAAGGATTGTATTTTTGTTTAGGCATTTCATTGCCTAAAGGATAACCTATAGGAACAACACTTAACGGAATTATATTTTTAGGTATTATTAACAATCTTTGTATTCCTTTAACTCTTTCATCCTGAGGATAAATGCCACACCAAACAGCTCCCAACCCAAGAGATTCAGCAGCTAAAAGAATATTTTCTGTTACAGCAGAACAATCCTGAACCCAATAAGATTCACTTACATCAACATTCCCGCAAACAATAATTGCAACCGAAGCGTTTTTTGCAGGTGAAGCATATGGCAATATTTTTGCAATATCTTCTAACTTTTTTTTATCACTTATTACTATAAATTCCCAAGGCTGTTTATTCATTGCACTTGGTGCTGACATCCCTGCTTTAATTATGGTATCAATTTTATCTTGTTCAATTTTTTGAGCAGTGTATTTTCTTACACTCTTCCTGTTTAAAATATTATTAATAACAACATTATTATCAGCATAAATTGTTGAACAAATAAGCATGAAAAAACAAATAAATGATATTATTTTTGACATTATTAATCTCCTACAAATACCTTAATTTATCAATTGAATATATTTTACAAATTTATGCAATGAGATTTTTGCAATTTTTCGTAATCGTCGAAAGCTTTTAAATAAGCCATAACTTTTTCAGTATTAGTTAAAATTGAACATCCACATTTTATAGCTGTTTTTCTGATTTCAGCATTATCTTTTCTATCAGTTAAATCAAAATTTTTATGTATATTTATTACAAAATCAACTTTACCGTCTTTTATAATATCAACAGCTCTCGGACTATCGTTCCAATGTACAACATTAACATTATAGCCTCTTTCTTTTAAATATTTAGCTGTTCCTGTTGTTGCATACACAGGGACATTTAATCTGTATAAGCTATCAATAACTTCCATAAATTTCAATTTATCTTTTTCTCTGCCGGAACTTAACAATACACCTTTTTTAGGTTTTTTAATCTGTGTTGCTTCAAATGACAAAATCATTGCTTGGTTAAAACTACTGCCAAGACACCCTACTTCCCCTGTAGATCCCATTTCAACACCAGTTACAGGATCAGCACCGTCAAGTCTCTGATAACTAAACATAGAAGCTTTTATACCGACAAAAGGTATTTCACTTTCATCAATAACAATCTTTTTAATTTTTTCTTTATTCATTACTTTACAAGATATTTCTGCAAGATTTTTCCCGGATACTTTTGAAATAAAAGGGAATGATCTGGATGCTCTGGAATTACATTCTATAACTTTAACATCGTTGTCTTTTGCAATAAATTGTATATTGAAAGGTCCATTAAGATTTAACCCTTTTGCTATTTTTCTAACAATATCTTTTATTGCATTAACTGTTTTAACATAAAGTTTTTCCGGCGGAAAAACTAAAGTAGCATCTCCGCTATGAACACCTGCATTTTCAACATGTTCGCTGACAAGTGATATTATCACTTCGCCATCTTTTGCTACACCATCACATTCAACTTCTTTTGCATCAAGGATAAATTTAGATATAACAACAGGATAATCATCAGAAATATCTTTTGTAAGTGACAAGAAATAATCTAAGCTCGTATCATCATTTGCAACATTCATCAATGTTCCTGACAAAACAAAACTAGGCCTTATTAAAACAGGATATCCTATTCTCTTAATAAACTCATCTATTTCATGTCTTGAAGTTGCAGATATCCATTCCGGTTGATCTATTCCTAATTTATCAAGTAATGTTGAAAATTTATTTCTATCTTCTGCCATATCAACAGTTTTTGCGCTATGTCCTAAAATTTTAACTTTAGCTTCGCTTAACGGCTGAATTAAATTATTTGGATTTTGACCGCCCATTGAAGCAATAACACCTTTAGGCTTTTCGATATCTACTATATCTAAAACTCTTTCAAAAGACAATTCTTCAAAATACAATCTGTTAGATGTAGAAAAATCAGTTGACACTGTTTCCGGATTACAATTTATAATAACACTGTCTGACCTTTTACCTTTAAAATATTTACTTGTCATAACAGAACACCAGTCAAACTCTAAACTGCTACCTATACGATAACTGCCACTGCCAAGAGTTATAATGCTGGAATTCTTCTTAGTCAAAGTAATATCGTTATGTTGCCCGTCATAAGACAAATAAAGATAATTAGAACCTGTTGGATATTCTGCTGAAGTTGTATCTATCTGTTTTACTACAGGAACAACATTTAATTTTTTTCTTAATTTTCTTACTTGTAAAGATAATGTTTTAATTTGTTTTTGATTATATTTTGTTTTTGGATCTTTTACACTTAAGAAAAATTTTACTAACTGATAATCTGAAAATCCTAACGATTTTAATTTCCTTAAATATCCCTTATCCAAAGTTTTAAATGCTTCATATACATTTTTAGTCTTTGTTTTTGCTAGTATTGCTGTTACTTCATTTTCTGTATCTGCTAATGTTTGGACATGAGTTAAAAACCATTTTGAAATCTTAGACAATTCCGCAATTTTTTCTAAAGTATATCCTCTTTTGAAAGCTTCATATATAGCAAATAGTCGTAAATTTGTAGGATTTTCGATTTCATACTCTAAAGCTTCTTTTGAAGCATCTTTAAATACACCGGTTGTAATGCCTTCTTCATTTTCGTTAACCATCCTGATAGCTTTTTGTGTTATTTCACAAAAGTTTCTACCGATAGCCATAACTTCACCAACAGATTTCATTTGTGTCCCAAGCAATTTGGAAACACCTGTAAATTTTGTTAAATCCCATCTAGGAACTTTTAATGTTACATAATCTAATGATGGTTCAAAAAAAGCTGAAGTTGTTGTTGTTACAGGATTTTTAAGTTCAAGTAAATCAAAACCGGATACAACTTTTGCTGCAATATAAGCTATCGGATAACCAGTCGCTTTTGAAGCAAGTGCCGAAGATCTTGAAAGTCTTGCATTTATTTCTATAACATAAAATTCATATTTATATGGACTTAATGCAAACTGCACATTACATTCACCAACTACACCTATACTATGTACTATTTTTATAGCAGTATCTCTAAGCATGTTATTTTCAATATTATCAATAGTTTGACAAGGAGCTATAACAATAGAATCACCTGTGTGTATCCCCATAGGGTCAAAATTTTCCATATTACAAATTGTAATACAGTTACCTTGCCTATCCCTCATTACTTCATATTCAATTTCTTTCCAACCATGTAAAGATTTTTCTATCAAAATTTGTGGTACAGACATGAGTGCAGACTGTGCAAGATTTTTTAGTGTTTCCGGATCTTTAGCAAGACCACTGCCTAAACCACCCAACGCAAAAGCAGATCTTGTAATAACTGGATAACCTATTTCTTCAGCAACCTTTAAAGCATCTTTAACGGTTGAAACAGCTTTACTTGCAGGAATAGGAACATTTATTTCCTGCATTCTCTTTGCAAATAAATCTCTATTTTCAGAAACTTCTAAAGCTTCTACTGAAGTTCCTAAAACTTCGACACCATATTTTTTAAGTACACCTGATTTTTCAAGTTCAATAACACAATTTAAAGCGGTCTGTCCGCCAAAACTAGAAATAATACCAATAGGTCTTTCTTGTTCTATAATTTTTTCTACCCAAAAAGGGGTAACAGGATATAAAAATACTTTTTTATCTATATCACTATTCGTTTGAACAGATGCAATATTAGGATTAACAACAAGAACTTCAAGACCTTCTTCCTGTAATGCTTTAACTGCTTGAGAACCTGAATAATCAAATTCTCCTGCTTGTCCTATAGCTAAGGCACCTGAACCTAATAATATTACTTTTTGTTTTTTATTTGCTTTTGGGTTTAAAAACTTTAGTATTGGCATTTTTTCCTCTTTCTCAAATTTCTCAAAATTATATCGGATTTAATTTCCAGACTGCACCTTTGAAATTCCCGTCACCATGTATCGTTTGTATACACAATGGACGGGAATTTTTTGGTTCAATTTAAAATTTTAATCATATTAAAAACTATACAGACATTTAAATTCTGTAACAAATACAATTATTTCAAAATAAACACATATATACATTACTATAAATTTGCAATCAAAATATCAATATTACTATTAAAGAGCCTTAATAAATTGGTCCAAAATCCATCCTGTATCATTAGGTCCACTAGAAGCTTCAGGATGAAACTGTACAGACATAAAAGGTTTAGTTTTATGTTTTATACCTTCAACACCTTTATCATTTGCATTTTCAAACCATAAATCCCAGCTAGGTTCAATTGTACTTTGATCAACGGTATAACTATGATTTTGACTAGTCATAAATGCTTTATGTCCAGGTATTGCAAATACCGGCTGATTATGACTTCTGTGTCCGTAAGGCATTTTTTTAATTTTTGCACCGGATGCTAGAGAAATAATCTGATGTCCTAAACATATACCTAAAACAGGTTTAGTTCCTTCTAATAAATTTGCAACTCTATTAACTAAATCACCAGTATTTCTAGGATCTCCGGGACCATTACTTATAAGCCAACCATCGGCTTGAACTTTTGAAAAATCACTATCCCAAGGAATAAGTTCTATCTGGCATCCCTTAGCAACTAACATTCTTAAAATATTCCATTTAACACCGCAATCAACAACAGCTACTTTCTTCTTACCTTGTCCATACATTTGATTTGTTGGAGTAGAAACTGTTGGCATTAAATTAAATTTTGAAGGATCAACATATTCATCTTTTTTAAAATTTTCCACAAATGGAAATTTCTTCAAAGTATTTTCTCTTTTACATCCTTCAGGAACTATCCATCCGAAAAGATTTCTACTATTTCTTATAGTCTGTACTAAGTATCGTGTATCAACACCAACAATACCAGGAACTTGTTGACTAATCATCCACTCTTCTAATGATATCCCATTATTATGATGATAACATTCATCGAAAATCTCTGAAGCAATAATACCTTGTGTTTTTATTGATGAACTTTCATGTCCATAAGACATAAAAAAATCCCCACCATTTAAGGTAGGGACACCATAATTACCTATAAGACAAAAACTAAATACTAGTATCTGTCCGACATATGATGGATCGGACATAGATTCACTATATCCCAACATACCGGTATTAAAAACCATTTCACCGCTAACAGCAACATCTGACCCAATTAATTTACCTTCAAATTTCATACCATTAGAAAGTTCTAATGTAGCTTTTTTTCTAGTTTGTTTTTTAGTCATTGTTTTATCCATTATTTGTCTTCTATAAAATCAAACATCTTTATTATTGTTTTGGCTATATCGTTTATCGTTCTGCCGGAATCCATAGCTTTTTTTTGCAAATTTCTATATGCTTGAGCCTCATCTAACTTAAATTTTTTCATTAAGATTCCTCTAGCTCTGTCAACATTCTTTCTTTCTTCTATTTGCTGTTCAAGACTTAAAACTTTCTTTTCCATATCATAAAACTTATGAGAAAGCCTGACAGCAAGTTCTGTTGTATGCAATAAAACTTGATTGTTTATCGGTTTTGTAATACAGAATATATCTATCGAATGTTTCTTTAAATCATCAATATAATCACTCTGGGCAATACTTGTTAATATAATAGTAGGACAAATTCTTAGTTCTTCTATTTTACTTGCAAGAGTAAAACCATTCATATCAAGTAATGTATAATCCGTAATAACAGCAGCAGGTAACATCATAGAAATTTTTCTTAAAGCTTCATTACCTGAATTAGACACATATATTATAGAAAATGTATTTGGGGACAAAGACAGAATAGTCTTTATTTCATTTGCCAAGTTATCTGAACAAACTAATATTATTTTAGAATTATCCATACATAGTTCCTAACTGTATATTATATAAAAAAAATTCAAAAATATCAAAATATATATTTTAATATTTTGTATACATATTATTATATGGATTTTTATTTAATGTCATATATTTAGAAAATTTATTTATATCAATTGTTTCTGTATATTTAAAATACTGTTTATACTGTTTAACATATTTTGCAAGTGTGTCTAAATCTGATTTTTCCATATCAACTTTTCTTACTTCTTTGCCAAGTTTATGTTTAGGGATTATGCCATTAATATACATAATTCCACCATGCATACCTGTACCACAAAATTTCCCTGTTAGTTCTTCACCTTTAGAAAGTCCAAGTCCTAAAACTATTATTATTCCACCAGCCATATATTCACCTAAAAAATCGCCGGCAACACCGCCAACGACTATCACAGGTTTCATATCTAAATATTCTTTCATATGGATACCAACTCTGTATCCAACATTATCTCTTATAAAAATTTCACCGCCTCTCATTGCATATCCTGCCGTATCACCGCAACTCCCATGAACAATTATTCTGCCTTTGTTCATTGTATTACCAATAGCATCTTGCGCATTCGAAAGAACTTCTATTTCCGGTCCATCCATATATGCAGCTAAATCATTACCAGGGACACCCTCAATAATAATTTTAACTTTTTCACTGATACCACAACCAATATATCTTTGACCAAAAACATTTTTCAATGTTATAGTATCATAAGCTAATGCCTTTTCTTTTATTTCTTTGTTTAAATCTCTGGCTAATCTTAAATTTACATCTATGTTTATATTACTCATTTTTACCTCTGAACATTTTGTTATATCTTATATCTTGAGAAAACACATTCAACCCTATATCTCTTTTAGTAATATCATAGTTCAAATCTCTTAAAGATATTTTATCATTTATTAAAGATGTATAAATACCTGCTCTATATGGAAGATTTAGCATAGCAAATCCAACAAGTTTATCATCTTTAATTATAAGTTTTTTAAATGTAATCTTAGTTTCATCATATTCAACAAATTCCTGATAACCCTGTTCTTTAGGATCAACAATACCTGCAGAGATTAATTGAATCCCAAAAAAGCCTATTGCATTCATAGCAAAAGAACCATTAAA
>Ga0172381_10006282_pt1 | contig 11927 bp, 11 predicted proteins | sample Leawel6488metaG_FD_119754 | JGI IMG/M metagenome (GOLD analysis project Ga0172381, IMG submission 119754) | Leachate microbial communities from a municipal landfill in Southern Ontario, Canada - Leachate well 64-88 metaG | ecosystem: Engineered > Solid waste > Landfill > Unclassified | place...
ATAGTCACACTCTACAAGGCCTGCCTGCTGAGCGGCCGGCAGCTGGTGGTGGATCCTTACACGGCTGTTGTTCTGGACGAGGTGGCAAAACTCAGTCCGAAAATACCGAACGTGCTGGGATTCAATAGCGTGAAAGTCTATTATCCCCGGAGGCTCACCACCTGCCTTAACAAGAAATGCGGTTCCAGGTACACCACTTACCTGCAGCCCCGGGTCAACAAGATCACCTACAAGGATATCAATGCTAATCCCGGAGCCTACGTGATGATCGTACGCGAATCCACCCTGGACTACATCAAGCGCTTGTCTGTGCCTTCCATGCGCTTCACTATATCAATGTGGCGGGGGTACTGGGACGAAAATAGTTCCAAAACCGCGAAATTCCGGGAATGGATCGAAACGCATTGCGACATCACCGAGGATATCCACACCAGCGGCCACGCCGACGTGAACGGCCTAAAACGCATTGTGGAACATGTTCAGCCTAAGGGAATTATCCCAATCCACACGGAAAATGCAAAACTTTTTTCCAAAATAACCGGAAATACGACCCCCGTTTTCGTATTAAGTAACAACGCCACTTTTGAAATCTAACCCAACACTTATGGAAACAAAATACTTCAACCAAACACTACGCAAGCTCGTTTATGAAGGCGCTGCCAGGCGCTACAAGGACCTTACCCCCTCCATAGTGAGCAGGATAGAAACCGAGGTGTACACCCTCTGCGAGCAGGGCGGGGCCAAGACCTTTGTCCTGTGGGCCAACCTTGTTGACGAGATCTGGGATAGCGGGATGATAATGGGGCTGGGCTTCGGGGCCGCTCCCGGCTCCCTGGTGAACTACTGCCTGGCCATCACCCACGTGGATCTCCTTAAATACAACTTGCTGTTTGAGCGCTTCTTTGACCCCACACCCGGTAAACGCTGGAGGTAATCCTGGATGTTGAAAATGACTACGTAGAAACCGTAACCCGGCTTATTGCTGATATGCGCCAGGAAGAGGACAGTTCCATCAAACTGTGTGAAAGCAGCTCCCTGGCGTGTATCCCGCATAGGGCTTTGATCAATGACTTGTACTGTATCACAGCGCAGCCCACGGATGTAAAGACCTGGGAGATGATACAGGCCGGTGATACCGAGGGATGTTACAGGTTGGGGAGCCCTATCGCCAGGGAGTACCTGACCTTCATCAAACCTTCCGACATCTTTGAGCTGACGGCCCTGGAAGCCATGCTGCGCCCCGGCAACATGGAACTCCTTCCCTAATACCGCGAGGCAAAGCAACAGAACCGGGTCTGGAAATGCGGGATCGGGGCGGTTGACAAGCTCCTTGCCGAGACTTACGGCCTGATTCTCTACCAGGAACAGTTGATGATGATTGCCGCTTTGGTGGGGAATTACCCTCCGTTTGGGACGCTTCCCTTCATGCGCACCATCTTCCACGGCACAAAGGACAACGCGCTGGCTGCCTGCAGGGAGGAATTCTTGGCCTCGGCCAGGGACAACGGCTACGATGAACAAAAAGTGCAGGCACTGTGGGAGCGGATGGAACGGTTCGGGCCCTGCACCTTCAACAAATCGCACGCCGTCTGCAGCGCCCTCACTTCCTATTATTGCTCCTATGTGAAGGCACACGCGGACGATGATTGATGGTCACTTACCGAGCGAGGCCTGGATGGCGGCGCAAGTGTTGCACAGCAGGAAGTAGTTCGCGATGATGTCGTCCCCCGGCTTAACCTCGTGCCATTGGGGCTTCATGACTTCAGGTTTGTAAAACACATCGTATTTACTGTAAAGCGCTTCACCGCAGAGTTCGCAACGCTCACCTTTTGAAATTTTTATGGCTTCATTCAGTATCGTATTCGGTTCACAGATATGGCCTTTGGCGTTGAAGATATGCCCATCCATAACCTTTTTTGGAAGCATTTCATACTGGAAGAATAAGTTTAAAAGGGAGGTGATAGCGGATGCAAGACCCTATGTGATTCTTGCGCCAAATGGTCCCGTAATGCTGGTATATGATGTGTTTGATACAGTAGGCAAAGATACTCCGAAGGATTTTTTGGATAAGGGATTGGTGTTACCAGGAACCAAAAATACAGTGAAAATGGGAATTTCCCGAAATCACTGCACTTCTTGTTCCTGTTTACAACGTCACGTTTTGACGTTCGGGACAATTATTTTTCGCACATTAATGGAATTTATTTTATTTTTTCCCCGATGCTTATAAGAAAATGAACCCCAACCCACATTGCACACATTTGCAAATCGCAACAGCTGACACGCAAACCTGCAAAAGAGTACAACCGACCGGAGGGAGTTCACGAACACCCAAAAAACAAAACATAATGTGAGTAATCTTCCCAGCCCACCCATCACTATTAAGGTACGATTTTACATTTCTTGTTATAGGTGAAAAAAAAATATTTATTTTTGTACCGTAAAACAAATTTAGTACAAAAAAGACATGAGCGTTGATAATACCAAAGAATCAATTTTAAGTGTTGCGGATAAGCTTTTCAGTCGCTTTGGATTTCACAAAACCTCAATGGATGAAATCGCTAAAATTGCGAGGAAAGCCAAAGGTTCCTTATACTATCATTTTGCGAGCAAGGAGGATTTATACAGAGAGGTAGTATCAATAGAAATGATAAACCTGAAAAATCAGTTGTCTGTTATTGTTAATAATCCTGATTTGACTTCTTCTGAAAAGGTAAAAAAATATTTCGTTGAAAGGATGGATATTCTAAATACTGCTGCGAATTATCATGAAACGCTCAAAGCTGATTTTTTTGAACATTTTCATTTTATTGATGATCTACGGACCGAACTGGATAAATGGGAAAAAGAAAACCTGAAAAAAATAATACTGCAAGGTGCTGAAAAAGGCGAATTTACAATAATTGGAGATATTGATGTTCTGTTAGACGTATTCATTATGGTTATAAAAGGGCTTGAGATACCTTTTTTTCTACAAAACAAATATGTGAAATACGCTCAGCATTTTGAAGGTTTAATTGGAATACTCACAAAAGGATTGTCTGTATAATTTTTTTGCACCAAAACTGACTATAAAACAAATTAAGTATAAATAATAATAAAACAACAAAATATGAACAGATTCGCAGAAGGCATAGTAAAATTTAAATGGCTGATAATTATCGCTGTTACAGGATTAACCGTATTCTTTAGTTATCAGGCAAAAGACTTGCATATAAACGCTGATATAATAAGCTCTTTACCCGATGACGACCCTGCTGCCCGATTGTACAAGGAGATAGGCACACAATTTGGCGGAAACGATATGGGAATGATTGTTTTGGAAACCGATGATGTTTTTAAAGCAGAAGTCATTCAGCATATAAAGCAAATTACTGACAGCCTTAAATATACCAATGGTGTTTCAACCGTTACAAGCTTAACCAACATTCTCGATATCAAAAGCTCTGAATGGGGTATTGAAATAGGCAAGCTGGTTGACGAGTATGATTTGCCGGTTGAGCAATCGCAGTTAGACAGCCTAAAAAAATATGTTTTCTCTAAAGAGATGTACAAAGGAGCTGTTGTATCAGAGGATGGGACGGCAACTGCAATTATGTTTACACTTCTTCCTGACGAGGATAAACAGGCTGTTGCAAAAGAAATTAAGGATAAAATAGAAGCACTGGATTTGCCCGAAACAATTTACTTTGGTGGGCTGCCCATGATGATGAACGACATTAACGATTTGATTGTTTCGGATATTATTTGGCTTATTCCCATTGTTTTCCTCGTAATAGCCATTATTTTATTGTTGAGTTTCAAATCTTTCAGAGGGGTATTGTTGCCGTTACTCATAGCAGGCATAGCCGTTATATGGACAATGGGTTTAATGGCATTAACCGGGTACGAACTGACCATCATTTCAAATATAATTCCGGTAGTGCTACTTGCTGTGGGAAGTGCTTACACAATTCATGTACTCAATAGTATTAACCACAATAAACATACAGACAGAAAACAGGCATTAGTTCAAGCTCTTGGATATATTCTGGTTCCGGTAATATTGGCAGCAGTAACCACGGCTATTGGGTTTGTGTCATTTGTTTTTGGGGCGTACCTCACCATGATAAAAGATTTCGGGATATTTACTGCGGTGGGTACACTAATCGCTTTAATACTATCTCTGTTTTTTGTTCCCGCACTTATTTCGGGTTTATCAATGTACAGAAAAAAGGCAGTTACCGAAAACGAAGAAAAGCAAACCCTATTAACACACAAAATTCTGCTGCCCTTAGTTAATTTTCTGTTTAAACATCCCAAATATACACTAACAGGCTGGGGAGTTCTGCTCATGCTATGCATTGGTGGCATAACGCTGATAAAAACCAGTGTAAACATGGCCGACTATTTTAAGAAAGATAATCCAACAAGGGTTGCGGAGGATGTTATGCAGAAAAAATTTGGCGGCTCGTTACCGGTATTTGTTGTTTTTGAAGGAGATATGCAAAACCCCGAGGTACTAAAGATGATGATTCGTACCGAACATTTCATGAAGGAAGACCCGAATATTGAAATTACACAGTCGGTAGCAGACCTGATTGAACAAATGAACGATGCCATGGGCGAGGGTAAAAAAATTCCCGACGACAAGGCAAAAATAGAACAATTATGGTTTTTGCTCGATGGCCAGGAGGTTATGCCCCAACTCGTAAATGATGACCTAAGCAAAGGAATTATTCAATCGAAATTTGCATCGGTTGATAGTAAAGATATTGAAGTGTTTACTGCAAAAATGACCCGTTTCATAGAGGAGAACCCGAACGAACACTGCAATATTGAATTGACCGGCATGCCGTCTGTGTATGTTAAGCTCAACAGTAGTTTGATAAATAGCCAGTATAACAGCTTGTTGATAGCCATTTTTATGGTTGTATTAATTGTAGGCTTGATGTTGCGCTCCGCAACAAAAGGGATTTTTGCTGCCATACCCGTTGTTGCCACTATTATTGTGTTATTCGGGTTTATGGGGATAACCGGTATCCCCCTCGATATTGCTACCGTACTAGTGGCCAGCATTGCTTTGGGTATCGGCATCGATTATTCCATCCATGTAATTACCGGTTTCAACAAGCATTTGATAAGCCACGGAAATGCTGAAAAAGCCATAGAAGAAACCATATTGCTTAGTGGGAAGGCTGTAATTATCAATGTTATATCGGTATCAGCCGGATTTTTAATCCTTCTGTTTTCCCAAATCGTGCCCTTGCAAAACTTTGGGTTACTGATTGCCATAAGCATGTTTGGTTCCGGGTTTGGGGCTTTAACGCTATTACCGGTTATTTTAATCCTTGTGAACCGAAAACGTAAAATAATAGCAAAGAATCATTAACAATTAAAAATAAAAAGTATGAAATCAAGAATTCAAACAGCGGTAATGACCGCTATTATAGTAGCAGCAGGTATTTTTTCTGCCAATGCGCAAGACGCAAGTACCATCCTAAAAAAAATGGACGATGTGATGTACTCACCCAAAGACATGACAGGGAAAAATAAAATTATTCTGATTGACAAAAACGGGAAAGAGGAAATCCGTGAAGCCACAGTACAACAGAAAGGGAACGATAAACGTATGTTTCGATTCACCTCACCGGCATCGCAGGCAGGAATCTCCGTTTTATCGTTGCCCAATGATGTGATGTATTTGTATTTACCTGCATTTGGAAAAGAAAGGAGAATTGCAACCAGCGCCAAAAATCAAAACTTTGCAGGAACCGACTTTTCCTATGATGACATGGAATCGGTTTTGTTTTCTGTTAAGTACACCCCTAAACTTTTAAAAACAGAGGCAAATGTTTTCGTTCTTGAACTAACACCTAAGGGTCGTTCCGATTATTCTAAAGTAATTGTACGCATCAACAAAACAAACTTCTATCCTGAACTTATGGAGTTTTACGATAAGGCAAACAATAAGGTTAAAGAAGCCAAATACACATTCGAAAAAATTGGTAATTACTGGAATGCCTCTGAAATTGAAATGACGGACCTGAAGAAAAACCACAAAACCAAAATGCAAATGTCGGATGTAAAATATGACACCGGGTTGACCGATGATGATTTTACAGTTAGAAAATTAAAACAATAAAAAACTGAATGGGAAAATCAGTGGCATTGGTTCTATCAAGCGGGGGCTCAAGGGGGCTTGCCCATATCGGAGTTATTAACGAATTGGTAAAACAAGGCTTTCAAATAACTTCTATTTCAGGCTCTTCCATTGGGTCGGTTATTGGCGGGCTTTACGCCATGGGTAAATTAAAGGAATATGCCGAGTGGGTAAGTAGCTTTAACAAAAAGGATATTTTGGGTTTTGTGGATTTTACTCTTACAACAAATGGTTTATTGAAAGGGGAACGGGTTTTTGATAAAATGAAAACTTTTATCCCCGATATGAATATTGAAGATATGCCTATCCCCTTTGCAGCCGTTGCCACTGATATACTCCACCAAAAAGAAGTAGTTTTTACAAAAGGAAGTTTTTATGAAGCAGTTCGCGCATCGGTGGCTATTCCGGCTATTTTTATTCCTGTAAAATTTAACAATACCATTCTTGTTGACGGCGGTGTTTTAAACCCGGTTCCTATTGAATATGTGCATAGAAATACCGATGATATACTAATTGTCGTGAATCTTTATGGTGATAAAACAAATGATTCCCATAAAGAAGAAGAAACGCACACCAGATACTTAAAGGGGTTAACACGTTCCTTTTCGAACTTAATTTCAACAGGAGATAAACAGACCACGGGGTATTACTCTCTTTTAAGCAGTACTACATCGGCAATGATACATAGGATTGCAAAAATGAGCATCGAAAAACATAAGCCCGATATGATCATTAATATACCATGCGATTCGGCAAATACATTTGACTTTTACAAGGCAAAAGAATTGATCGAGCTAGGAGAAAAAGCGGCTGCTGAGGCAATCCGGAGCTTCTTAAATAAAACGAAAAGTCAAATTTCATGAAAATGAAAATTTCAGCAAAAATCTGCACCTATAAAGAGAAAAAAACGGTTAAAGAAGTTGTAACAACGGTGTGCGATTACTTCTTTGATGAGGTAATTGTTGTAACCGATGGATCAACAGATGGTACAGATAAAATTTTAAACGAACTTCTGAATTTGCCCTCACTTAAATATATAGCACTAACTGAAAATAAAGGAAAAGGTTATGCCATGGCAACAGGCATTGAAAATCCACCAGGTAAGATAATCGTTTTCATAGATGCCGACTTATTTAACTTAAAGGAAGCGCATTTTGAACAATTAATCACTCCTATTTTCAACAATGAGTGCGATATGGTTTTAGGACAGGCAACAGAAACCCTGATTAACTATAAATTCAACCCGTTCTAATCGTTTACGGACGAAAGGGCTATGTTGCACCCAACGAAATTTGATAAAGCCAATGGCAAATCGCAAGCAATATAAGAATTTGTTTTGGAGGGGTATCAAATTGCATTAGCGGCGTTTAACCACTTTAATTTGTTAACACAAATCGTTAGAAATCAAATCAAAAATATACAGATTATGAAAACAAGAAATTTATTTCTTTCTATGCTTCTGATTGTTTCCTTTTCAAGCATAACTAATGCACAGGAAGACAACAGACTTAAACTGTCAGGAGAATTGTTAACTGATGAACGACTCCTGCTTAATGACAAAAACGATTGGGCATGGAATGAAAACCGACTAACCATAAAATTGGATAAAAAAATTACTGACAATTCAAAGTTTTACAGCGAAGTATGGTTAAGGAATATTGGCTTGCCTGGCATTACTAAATCAAATGATTTGTACAATAAGGGAATAGTTGACCCCTATAATCTCGAAGTCAGGGAAGCTTATGTTCAATTATTTGGTTTTCTTACCAAAAATTTAGATGTAACCATTGGCCGTCAGCGAATTGTATGGGGAACAGCCGACAAACTTAATCCTACCGACAATCTTAATCCTTTGGATTTGGAGGATATTCTTGATTTTGGTCGCCGAAGGGGTTCCGATGCTATTAACATGAATTATTATATAAATAACGACTTTTCTTTGCAAGGCGTTTTTATTCCTTTTTTCCAGCCGGCAAATATGCCTGTCGGGATTTTTGCCAATGCACTCAACCCTCAAATGGAATTACCACAAGGTGTGGTGTTAAAAAGTTTTTCAGACACTATCCTGATGCCACGCTATAATTTGGGCGAAAGCTTTACTGCCGGTTTAAAATTTAAAGGCTTTGCAAAAGGAGTTGATTTTTCCGCTAGTTATGTTTGGGGCTACGATGGATTACCTTTATCCACAAAAAACACATTCATTCCTGTTGATGCAACGGGTGGAATAAATATAAACTCGCAACTTTCATTTGCAAGAACCCATATCATTGGTGCTGATTTGGCAACAAGTATTGCCGGAATTGGATTTTGGGCTGAGGCAGCAGCATTTATTCCCGAGAAAGATATGATAATGACCAATGATTTATCTGCTTTTTACCCAATGTCGCCCGAGCCTGTAACGCAGGATTCATTAATCTTAGACAAAACAAAACCATACATTAAATTTGTAGTGGGCGGTGATTACAATTTTTCTGATGGTTCTTATCTTAATTTACAGTATATGCACGGATTTGTTCACGAACGAGGGGCTGAAAACCTGAACGACTATTTCTTTTTGCGTTTCGAAAAGAAATTTTTCAATGAAAAATTAAAAGTTGCTCCCATTGGTGGAGGTTTCATTGTTACCGAATGGAATAATTTAAAAGACAATTATGCCCTTGTTTATATGCCTGAGATTGCATACAAACCCACTATTAATTCAGAAATAACCTTATCAACTGTAATTTTTGGCGGCAAAGGAGACAACTTATTTGCTAATCTAAAAGACTATAATATGTTAATGTTTAAAATGAAATATAGTTTTTAGTTCCATTTTGAAAGCCAATGCTCAGTCGTAAGCACATTTGCAAGCCCACACGAGCCAACGCTCAAACCAAAGGCTTGCAAAAGAACTTCCGCCTCTCCAGCCAGAGTAACCGCCTTTCAGTGCGGTTATAAGATTAATCACAAAATGTTTATTTTTAGAGTTTATTTTTAGAGTTTGTTTTTAGAGGTGTTCGTGAATCGCTTTGCTGGTTTGTGTATAAAACGGAGTATCCCCATCCACAAAACGCGGATTCATTAAGTTTAAAAGAGTTACTTCAACTCGATGATTATGTACTTGATATACGTCTTCGTGGGGGGGGGGAGGGGAACGCAGCATACCCAGATACACGATTTGGGGCGTTTAAAAAACTGCCCCCGAAAGAGCAGCGGATTCCGGTGGTATTAACTGGAGAGGAGGTGGAGCGTTTAATAAAAGCAACAGCCAATATAAAACACAGGGCGATTCTGATGCTGGCCTATTCATTGACTATTCTGGGCCATACTGGGCCAGAATACTCAGTCATACGCAATGTGTGTTGTTTTCCGGAGTATCGTCGGCCACAAAATTCAGCCTGAAAAGGCCAAAATGATGTCAATTAGTAATTGAATCCGAAAGCCCAAAGGGGTATGACATTCAGGTATCCAAATTCAATGTTATCTTTGACTACATAAGATTTCCCGTCTTTTTCAATTTGTTTTTGCTGCTTGTTTTTCCCTCCAATTTCAAATGTATACCCATCAATGGCAAAATCGGTTTTTTTTGATGATACTACTTCGTTTCTTACCTGCATTTGATTAAAGAAGAAGGTCTCCCGCATATTCCCTGCATTTGATTTTTCTCCGGCCAGGTTATTGATGATGTTTGTATTGTCCAGGTATACTTTATTCACTTTTCCTAATCCGCTTATACCGCCAGTTTCATTACGTAGCCGGCCTATCAGTCCTGCTTTTTCCATATATGAAAAGTAATCATCCAGGGAATTTCTGCTGACGCCAATTATTTCTGATATTTTGGAAAAATTCGGTTTAAAAGGAACACTCTCTGCAATTATGGAAAGCAATTGTTTCAATTTGCGGCTTGTTCCAACGTTTAAGTTGGCATATTGAGGAATATCGGTTTCCAATGTATGTACAATAATATGACCTAATCGTATGTTCATTTCATTTTCAAGTCCGAAAGGGTAGTAGCCGCGTTTCAGATAGTCATCAAACAATGGTAAAGGGTGGATTATGTCCTTTAGCTTAACTTCGTTATTGATGATTTGTTTTAACGAATATACTTCCGTTTGGTAGTTGTGAAATAATTGTAAATATTCCCGGAAAGAGAGTCCGTGTAATATGTAGACAATGGCACGGCGGCTCAGATCTGCCGAGCCTTTAAGAATATCAAGTACGGAAGATCCGGTGAACACAATTTTTAATGAAGGGAATGCATCGTAAATGTTTTTTAATTCACGGGACCAGTCGGGGTATTTATGTATCTCATCAATAAACAAATATTCTCCCGCAGATGTATAGAATTTATCGGCCAGATCAATGAGTCTGTTTTCCCCAAAATACAGATCATCTGCCGATACATATAACGCTTTTTTATGATCCAGGTTTTCCTTGATGTATTGCAGGATCATCGTGGTTTTACCAACACCACGAGCCCCAATGATGCCGATCATACGATTATCCCATTTGATTTCTTTGTATAAATACCGTTTAAAAACGGTGGGAGTGTTTTGTAATAGCGTTTCATATTTCTGATAAAGCGTTCTCATGGCCTGGATTATTTAGGATTTACAAATATAGTAAAATGCACAACGTAATCAATAAAAATGTATGATATTGTTGAATGCGATGTGCAAAATTGGTTTATTGGCTTGGTTGAACGATTTACAACTGGTTGATATGATATATCTTAAAAAGGATTTGACTGTTTTGCGTATTAACTTGAATTATTGCCGAGTTTTCCTTTTTGCCATCTGCCCCGGAAGGTCTTTTCGTGCTTCCGTCGACGTTTTGGGCCGTTTTTGTGGATGAGCTTGTGTTTTTTCGTCTGCTTAGGCCTGAAACTTGGGTACCAGATACGTTTTTGTGGGGTTTTTGCGCCTGGTGCGATTGACAAATGGCTGATGTGACATGGGAAATTACTAAACTTGTTTATGAAGGGATAAATGGATGATAAGACAAGCCTTCGGAGCAGATAGCCACGGGAAATTTTTAAAACACGCCGAGATTTCCCTTTGGCTTTATGCCCCCGGAGGCTTATTTGTTATAGCCTGTATAAGGACCATACACCTCACCTTTTTAAATGAGTCATTTATGAACCATTTAAAAAAAAGATATGTGGCCGTTTTATTGATTATTGGCTTCTTGGCAGAAGGTGGAACCTTCCGCGCAAAATAGCTCCTTGCTTATGAATACCAGGTCCCACGGTCGTCCATGTCAATCCTATCTGCAGTAACCACGTACTTCTGACCGCTTTTGAACCCACCTGCCGGAGGCGTTTTTTCCAAGACCAATTCACGGCCATCGATATTGAAATGAATACTGGTTGTTTCCTGGGTTCCGGGCAACACCAACATATAAATGCTCACCGGATCTTCAGGAGACAAACTGACGGAACTGCTTAATCTAACGCTGGCATAAGTATTCCCATGACTGGGTGAGATGTTGACAGAATAGTTCCCGTCCCCGGGATCTTGTGTGATGTCAACTGTTGCGGCACCACAAGTCAAGGCGTCTGATCCCATAAGCAAAACTTCGGACAACGACCCCATCCCAATGACCTGAAATTCTATAAGACAGAACAAGTGATTGAATGTCAGGCCCACTGCAGGTGAAATCGCACCCACTTCTGACGGAGAAAGCACCGTCACCGGCTCGGCAATCAAAAAATCAACTCCCCCGGTTATATGAGATGTGCTGTTCGCTCCGGACTGAAATTGAACGGAGGACAGGTAAAAAGGCACGGCAGTGGCTGTATTTGCAT
>Ga0172381_10006283_pt1 | contig 11926 bp, 11 predicted proteins | sample Leawel6488metaG_FD_119754 | JGI IMG/M metagenome (GOLD analysis project Ga0172381, IMG submission 119754) | Leachate microbial communities from a municipal landfill in Southern Ontario, Canada - Leachate well 64-88 metaG | ecosystem: Engineered > Solid waste > Landfill > Unclassified | place...
CGCCCAACATCGTTTTTGCCGATTGCCCCGACCTGGACAAAGCGGTCGAGGCCGCGGTCGGCAGCATCTTCTTCAACCAGGGCGAAAGCTGCAACGCGCCGTCGCGCCTGTTTGTCGAGGCCGGCATCCGCGAGCAGTTCCTTGAGAAAGCCCTGGCGCTGGTGCCGGGCTACGCGCCCGCCAATCCGCTGGCGCCCGACACCATCATGGGCGCCATCGTCGACCAGACCCAAATGAAATCGGTGCTGCGCTACATTGAACTCGGCAAGCAGGAGGGTGCGGCGCTGCTGGCCGGGGGCGAGCAGGCGCTGGTGGACAGTGGCGGCTGCTACGTGCAGCCCACCATCTTTGCCGGCGTCACGCCGGACATGAGCATTGCCCGCGAAGAAATCTTTGGCCCGGTGCTCTCGGTTTTGTCGTTCACCGACACCGCCGAGGTCGTGCGCCAGGCCAACCAGAGCATCTACGGCCTGCAGGCGGCGGTCTGGACGCGCGACATCAACAAGGCGCACGGCGTGGCGCGCGCGCTGCGCGCCGGCACGGTCCATGTCAACCAGTACGACGAAGACGACATCACCGTGCCTTTTGGCGGCTACAAGCAAAGCGGGGTAGGGCGCGACAAGTCGCTGCACGCGTTTGACAAGTACACCGAGACCAAGACCACCTGGATCCGCATCGACAGTCCGGTTTGACACACTTGCAAGCTTGAGCGACACACCATGCCCCAAACCGACAACCTTCAAGCCACCATGGACGACCTGTCGGCTCAAGGCATTCACAGCATCCTGACCCAGTTTTGCGACCTGCACGGCGTGGCCAAAGGCAAGCTGGTGCAGCTGGACGACCTGAAGGAATGGGTGGAAAACGGCGCTGGTTTTGCCGGCCCCAGCATCCGGGGCACGGGTCTGGGGCGCTTTGGCGCGCGCAGCGAATACTACGGCCGGGTGCAACTCGAATCGCTGCGGGCCTTGCCGTGGATGCCCGGCGTGGCCCATGCCGTGTGCGACGGCTATGCCGGTGGCTCGCCGCTGGCCACCTGCTCGCGCCAACTGCTCAAGCACCAGCTCGAGCGCTTGAAAGCGCGCGGCTGGACCCTGTGGGTCGGCATCGAGCCCGAATTTTTCCTGCTGCGCCAGGACGACAAGGGCCACTGGCAGGGCGCCGACGCGCAGGACGGTCTTGACAAACCCTCTTACGACCTGAAAGCCATCCATCGCCACCACGCGTTTCTTGACGACATGCGCCAGACCCTCACCCAATTGGGCTTCAGGCTGCAGCAAATCGACCACGAAGATGCCCGGGGCCAGTACGAAATCAATTACCGTTTCCATCGCGCGCTGGAAGCCGCAGACCGCTTCATGCTGTTCAAGATGGCGGCGCATGCGGTGGCGCAAAAGCACGGCTGTGTCTTCAGTTGCATGCCCAAGCCCTTTGCCGCCATGCCGGGCAGCGGTTTGCACTTCCACTTGAGCATCACCGATGCGCAGGGCCGCGCCGTGTTCCAGGACCACAGCGACGCCCTGCAACTCAGTCTCACGGCCTACCGCTTTGTGGCTGGCCTGCTGCATCACGCCGACGCCCTGAGCGCCCTGTGCGCCCCCACCGTCAACAGCTTCAAACGGCTGGCCTGCAGCGACAGCGCCTCGGGCACCACCTGGTCGCTGGTGTGAAAAGCCTATGGTGACAACAACCGCACTTGCCTGCTGCGCAGCGTCGCCGGGCGCATCGAGTGGCGTTTGCCCGACCCGTCATGCAACGTCTACGCAGCCATCGCCGCCACCCTGGCCGCCGGGCTGGATGGTATTGAGCGCGACATGACCGCCCCCGCGCCCTGCGCCGAAGACCTGTATGAGCGCTTCGCCAGCGGCCGGACCATGCCCGCGCGCCTGCCGCGCGACCTTGGCGCAGCGTTTGACGCGCTGGCGGCCGACACGCGGCTGATGGACGCCGTCGGCCCGGACTTCTGCCAGCAATTTTTGGCCATCAAGCGGCAGGAGTGGAGCAGCTTCAGCCAGTCGGTGAGCGACTGGGAACTTAATCGTTACGCTGATCTGTATTAATTTTGCATTGCGAAATTTTGGTTTCGTATGGCGCAATGGAAACAGTCTGAATGAACTGGAAAATCCGCAAATTCAGAAAATTGCGTGCCACATAGCGAAATATAAATCCCAAGTTATTGATTTCATTCGATTAAATAAAAGTCTTCTATAAGACATAAGATGTGTTTGGTGTCTTCTATAAGACATAGAATAAACGCCATGGTGTCAACAGCGTAATGCAACAGATGCCTTCCTTTTCATCAACTCAGGAGTGACCTCATGCCACAGACTCTCACCGAACAATTAAGCCGTGAACAACAAATTGCCGCCCTGGAAAAAGACTGGGCGACCAACCCGCGCTGGAAAGGCATCAAGCGCGGCTACAGCGCCGCCGACGTGGTGCGTCTGCGTGGTTCCTTCCCGATCGAGCACACCCTGGCGCGCCGTGGTGCAGAAAAGCTGTGGAATCTGGTCAACACCGAAGCCTATGTCAATTGCCTCGGTGCGCTCACCGGCGGTCAGGCCATGCAGCAAGTCAAGGCCGGCGTGAAAGCCATCTACCTGTCGGGCTGGCAAGTGGCCGCCGACGGCAATACTTCTTTGTCGATGTACCCTGATCAGTCGCTGTACGCGGTCGATTCGGTGCCGACGATGGTCGAGCGCATCAACAACTCGTTCCGTCGTGCTGATGAAATCCAGCACTCCAAGGGCGTCGATGCGGGTGACAAGGGCTATACCGACATGTTTGCTCCGATCGTGGCCGACGCCGAAGCCGGTTTTGGTGGCGTGCTCAATGCGTTTGAACTCATGAAGAACATGATCCGTGCCGGTGCCGCCGGTGTGCACTGGGAAGACCAACTGGCTTCGGTCAAGAAATGCGGCCACATGGGCGGCAAGGTGCTGGTGCCCACGGCTGAAGCCATTCAGAAGCTTGTCGCTGCCCGCATGGCTGCCGACGTCTGTGGTGTGCCGACCTTGGTGATTGCCCGCACCGACGCCGAAGCCGCTGACCTGTTGACCAGCGACTACGATGCCAATGACAAACCATTCCTGACCGGTGAGCGCACGGCCGAGGGCTTCTACAAGTCACGCAAAGGCCTGGACCAGGCCATCAGCCGCGCCGTGGCCTATGCCGATTACGCCGACCTGGTGTGGTGCGAAACCGGCACGCCCGATCTTGAATTTGCCCGGAAATTCGCCGAGGCCGTGCGCGCCAAACACCCGGGCAAGCTGCTGGCCTACAACTGCAGCCCGTCATTCAACTGGAAGAAGAATCTGGACGATGCCACCATTGCCAAGTTCCAGAAAGAACTCGGTGCCATGGGCTACAAGTACCAGTTCATCACCCTGGCCGGCATCCACTCCATGTGGTACAACATGTTCGACTTGGCGCAAGATTACGTGGCACGCGGCATGACCGCCTATGTGGAAAAAGTGCAGGAGCCCGAATTCGCCGCGCGCGACCGTGGCTACACCTTTGTGTCGCACCAGCAGGAAGTCGGTACCGGTTATTTCGACGAAGTCACCACCGTCATCCAGGGTGGCAAGTCCAGCGTCACGGCGCTGACCGGCTCGACCGAAGAAGAGCAGTTCCACTAAAAAAACCGGGCCCGAGGCGTTCAAAGGCTGGCGTTCCCTGACGGGGGCGGCCAGCCTTTTTTCATGGGGTGAACTCCGGTTTAAAATCACCGATCACAAACGCGGACTTTCCGCGTTTTTTAATTACCTTTTCCCCTCATTGCCATGGTCCAAATCACGCTTCCCGATGGTTCTCAACGCAACTACGACGCCGCGGTCACCGTGGCCGAGGTGGCGGCCTCCATCGGCACCGGCCTGGCCAAGGCAGCGCTGGCCGGCAAGGTGAACGGGCAGGTGGTCGACACCAGTTTTGTGATCGACCAAGACAGCAGCCTGGCCATCATCACCGCCAAGGACGCAGAGGGTCTGGACGTCATTCGGCATTCCACGGCGCACCTGCTGGCCTACGCGGTCAAGGAAATTTTCCCGACGGCGCAGGTCACGATCGGCCCGGTCATTGAAAACGGTTTTTTCTACGACTTTTCGTTCGAGCGCCCGTTCACGCTGGAAGACCTGGCCGTCATTGAAAAACGCATGACAGCGCTGGCGGCCAAAGACGAGCCTGTGCTGCGCCGCGTGTTGCCGCGTGACGAGGCGGTGGCTTATTTCAAGGGCCTGGGTGAGCACTACAAGGCCGAAATCATCGCCAGCATTCCTGCCGGTGAAGACGTCAGCCTGTACCGTGAAGGCCGTTTTGAAGACCTGTGCCGCGGCCCGCACGTGCCCAGCACCGGCAAGCTCAAGCATTTCAAGCTCATGAAGGTCGCCGGGGCTTACTGGCGCGGCGATCACAAGAACGAAATGCTGCAGCGCATCTATGGCACGGCCTGGGCCACCAAGGAAGACCTGCAGCAGCACCTGACCATGCTCGAAGAAGCCGAAAAGCGCGACCACCGCAAGCTGGGTCGCGAGCTCGACCTGTTCCATGTCGACGACCATGCGCCCGGCCTGGTGTTCTGGCATCCCAAGGGCTGGGCCATTTGGCAAGCGGTGGAGCAGTACATGCGCCAGGTCTACCGCGACAACGGCTACCAGGAGGTCAAGGCGCCGCAACTGCTCGACAAAGGCCTGTGGGAAAAGACCGGTCACTGGGACAAGTACCGGGACAACATGTTCACCACCGAGTCCGAAAAGCGCGACTATGCCCTCAAGCCCATGAACTGCCCGGGTCACATCCTGATCTTCAAGCAGGGCCTGAAAAGCTACCGCGACCTGCCGCTGCGCTACGGCGAATTCGGCCAGTGCCACCGCAACGAAGCCACCGGCGGCCTGCACGGCATCATGCGCGTGCGCGGCTTTACCCAGGACGACGGCCACATTTTCTGTACCGAAGACCAGATCCTGGCCGAATGCGTGGCCTACACCACGCTGCTGCAAAAGGTCTACGCCGACTTCGGTTTCAAGAACATCATCTACAAGATTGCCACCCGGCCCGAGCAGCGCATCGGCTCCGACGAGATCTGGGACAAGGCCGAGCACGCGCTCATCGAGAGCTTGCGCGCCTCGGGGTGTGAGTTCGAACTCTCACCCGGTGAGGGCGCTTTTTACGGTCCCAAGGTCGAATACACCCTGAAAGATGCCATTGGCCGGCACTGGCAGTGCGGCACCATCCAGGTCGATTTCTCCATGCCCGAGCGGCTTGATGCCGACTACGTCGGTGAAGACAGCGCCCGCCATCGTCCGGTCATGCTGCACCGCGCCATCGTCGGCAGCCTGGAGCGTTTCATCGGGATTTTGATCGAGGAAACCGCCGGCGCGCTGCCAACCTGGCTCGCGCCGGTGCAGGTCAAGGTGCTCAACATCACCGACGCGCAGGCCGAATATGCCCAGGATGTCGTCAAAACGCTGCAGAATCAAGGCTTTAGGGTCGAGGCAGATCTGCGCAATGAAAAAATCACGTATAAAATACGCGAGCATTCAATGCAGAAGGTGCCGTATCTGATCGTCATTGGTGACAAAGAGATGGCTTCCGGTGCTGTTGCAGTGCGAGCCCGGGGTGGACAAGACCTTGGCGTCATGTCGGTTGCCGAGTTTGCTCAAAAAATTTCAGCCGACGTGACGCACAAATCAATCGTTTGATTTTTTGAATTGTTCATGGGGCTTGCGCTGCCCGGTTTTAGCCACGATGGATGTGGCAGTTTTTGTAAAGGATCAAGTCATCGCTACCGAATATCGTGATCGCCGTCACCGCGAAGAACGCAAACACCGATTGAATCGGGAAATCATGGTCCCGGAGGTCCGCCTCTCTGGTCTAGAAAACGAGCCCCTGGGTGTTGTCAATATCAATGACGCACTGCGCATGGCGGGTGAGTTGGACGTGGACCTGGTCGAGATTGCTGCCACTGCCAATCCGCCCGTGTGTCGTTTGATGGATTACGGCAAATTCAAGTACCAGGAACAAAAGAAAGCTGCTGAAGCCAAAGCCAAGCAGACCGTGATCGAAATCAAGGAGATCAAGTTCCGCCCCGGTACCGATGACGGCGACTACAACATCAAGATGCGCAACATCAAGCGCTTTTTGGCTGAAGGCGACAAATGCAAGATCACCCTGCGTTTTCGGGGTCGCGAAATCACGCACCAGGAACTCGGCATGGCCTTGTTGAACCGCATTCGCGATGAGTTGGGCGATACGATTTTGGTCGAGCAGTTTCCCAAGCTCGAAGGGCGCCAGATGATCATGATGATCGCGCCCGGCCGCAAGAAAGTTGCTGCGGCCAAGCCGGTCGTGACCGAGGTCACGGCCAGCGCTTAACCGATTGGGGCAGGCACCGCAAGGTGTTTGCCACAAAAGTGGTGGGTTAACACCTGCCACTTCAAAGTGGTGGGTTTCTAACTCGCCACTTCAAAGTGGCTCGGGGCCATCAAGGCTGCAAATTGCTTGCAGACGCCTCACGAGCACAATGTAATAGGAGCAGTAAATGCCCAAAATGAAGACCAAAAGCGCGGCGAAGAAACGCTTCCGCGTCCGTCCAGGTGGCACCGTTAAACGCGGTCACGCCTTCAAACGTCACATCCTGACCAAGAAGACCACTAAAAATAAACGCCAATTGCGTGGTGCAACTGCGGTTCATGAGACCAATATGGGTCACATGGCACAGATGCTTCCAGGCCGTGGTATTTAATTAACGACGAACAAGGAGTACTCACATGCCTCGCGTCAAACGTGGTGTAACGGCTCGCGCCCGCCATAAAAAAGTTTTAGCCCTTGCAAAAGGTTTCCGCGGTCGTCGTGGTAATGTCTTCCGGATCGCCAAAGAAGCGGTCATGAAGGCTGGGCAATATGCCTACCGTGACCGTCGTACCAAAAAACGTGTCTTCCGTCAGTTGTGGATTGCCCGTATCAATGCCGCTGCGCGTCAGTGTGGCATGACCTACAGCCAATTTGCCAACGGTCTGAAGAAAGCCAGTATCGAGATCGACCGCAAGGTTTTGTCTGATATTGCGATCCATGACATGGCCGCATTTGCTGGTATCGTGGAACAAGTCAAGGCCAAACTGGCTGCTTGAGTTGCAATATTTGTAATTGTTGCTATTTAATTTATAGCCTTTTGCAATACTATGATAAGGGCTAGAGCTTGAAAAGGCGCTAGCCCTTTTTCCTTGGATCAGAGCTTTTCTAAGTATTTATGAACGACTTGACCGCTGTTGTTGAACAAGCCCGCGCCGCCTTCGCGCTGGCTCCTACCCCTGCTGAACTTGAAAACAGCAAGGCCCTGTACCTGGGCAAAGCCGGTCGCATCACCGAGCTCATGAAAGGCCTCGCCGCCTTGCCGGTGGAAGAAAAGAAATTGCAGGGCGCCGCCATCAACCAGGCCAAGCAGGGCATCGAAGCCGCGCTCAACGCCCGCCGCCAGGCACTGGCCGACCGCGAGTTGCAGGCCCAACTGCAGGCCGAAGCCCTTGACGTGAGCCTGCCCGGCCGCCAGCGTGGCAGCGGTGGCCTGCACCCGGTGTCGCTCACGCTGGAGCGCATCGAGGCCATCTTTGGCTCCATGGGTTTTGAAGTGGCGCAGGGCCCGGAGATCGAATCCGACTGGTTCAACTTCACCGCGCTCAACACCCCCGAAGACCACCCGGCGCGCTCCATGCACGACACCTTCTATGTCGAAGGCGGCAGCGACACCGCCCCCAATTTGCTGCGCACCCACACCAGCCCGATGCAGATCCGGCACGCGGTGCAGCACGTCAAGCAGCACCGCCTGGCCCATGGCGGCGCCAATGACGGCACGCTTTACAGCGGCGACATGCCCGAAATTCGTGTGATTGCGCCCGGGCGCACCTACCGCGTCGACAGCGACGCCACCCATTCGCCCATGTTCCACCAGTGCGAAGGCCTGTGGGTGGGCGAGGCCATCAGCTTCAAGGACCTGAAGTACGTCTTCACCGATTTTTGCCGCACCTTCTTTGAAAACCCTGATCTGGTGCTGCGGTTCAGGCCGAGTTTTTTCCCGTTCACCGAGCCCAGTGCCGAAATTGACATCCAGTTCCCCAGCGGCCCGCTGGCCGGCCGTTGGCTCGAAGTCGCAGGGTCGGGTCAGGTCCACCCCAATGTGATTCGCAACATGGGCCTCGACCCCGAGCGCTACATCGGTTTTGCCTTCGGCATGGGCCCGGACCGCCTGACCATGCTGCGCTATGGCGTCAACGACTTGCGCCTGTTTTTCGACGGCGACATTCGCTTCTTGTCGCAGTTCCGTTGAGCCGCATCAGCCCCGTCATTGCGATGCGCAAGTGAAGCAATCCATCACCCCAGATGCCATGGATTGCCGCGTCGCTTTGCGCCTCGCAATGACGACCTGCGTGGGCAAACCATGTTTAAGAGAATTATTTGATTGATCGACTATGCAATTTCCTGAATCCTGGTTGCGTGAATTCTGTAACCCCCCTTTAAGCACCGCTGAACTCGCTGAGACCCTGACCATGGCCGGCCTGGAAGTCGAAGAACTCAAGCCGGTGGCGCCGCCGTTCAGTGGCATCGTGGTCGGCGAAATCAAGCAAGCCGCGCAGCACCCCAATGCCGATCGGCTGCGTGTTTGCCAGGTTGACGTGGGTCAGCCCGAGCTGCTCACCATTGTCTGTGGCGCGCCCAACGCCCGGGTTGGCATCAAGGTGCCCTGTGCCATGGTCGGGGCCGAATTGCCTCCGGGTGAAGATGGTCAGCCGTTCCTGATCAAGGTTGGCAAGCTGCGTGGTGTGGAGAGCTTCGGCATGCTGTGCTCGGCGCGCGAACTCAAGCTTTCTGAAGACCATGGTGGCCTGCTCGAACTGGCGGCTGAGGCCGTCGTGGGGCAAAACATTCGCGAGCATCTGCTGCTGGACGACACCCTGTTCACGCTCAAGCTCACGCCCAACCTGGCGCATTGCCTGAGCGTCTACGGCGTCGCGCGCGAAGTGTCCGCGCTCACCGGCGCAGCCCTGCAAACACCGGCTTTCCCCACGGCCCATTGCGCCCTCACGGATGTGTTACCGGTCAATGTCAGTGCGCCTGATTTGTGCGGTCGTTTTTCCGGCCGCATCATTCGCGGCGTCAACCCCCAGGCCGCCACGCCGGCCTGGATGGTCGACCGTCTGGCGCGTTGCGGCCAGCGCAGCGTGACCGCGCTGGTCGACATCTCCAATTACGTGATGTTTGAACTGGGTCGACCCTCGCACCTATTTGACCTCGACAAAATTCACGGCGGCCTCGACGTGCGCTGGGGCAGGGCGGGCGAGTCGCTCAAGCTGCTCAACGGCAGCACCGTCACGGTCGACGCCCAGGTGGGTGTGATCGCCGACAGGGTCCAGGTCGAATCCCTGGCCGGCATCATGGGCGGCGATGCCACCGCCGTGTCCGACGACACTGCCAACATCTATGTCGAAGCCGCCTTCTGGTGGCCCAAGGCCATTGCCGGGCGCTCACGCCGCTTCAATTTTTCCACCGATGCCGGCCACCGTTTCGAGCGCGGCGTCGACCCCGAGCTCACCGTCGAGCACATCGAACGCATCAGTCGGCTGGTGCTGGACATCTGCGGCACACCGGACACCGTCTGCGGCCCCATGGACGACCAGCAGGTCGCCATGCCCCAGCCTGCCAAGGTCACCCTGCGCGTGGCGCGTGCCGCCCGCGTGCTGGGCATGCCCCTGACCCAGGCGCAGTGCGTCAAGGCGCTCACCGGCCTGGGCCTGCCCGTGACCGAGGGGGATGGTGTCATCGAAGTCACCGCGCCGTCCTACCGCTTCGACCTGCAAATCGAGGAAGACCTGATCGAGGAAGTGGCTCGCATGATCGGCTTCCATCATTTGCCGCAGACGCCGCCGCAAGCACCCATCACAGCCAAGCTTCGTCCTGAGGCCCGGCGCAGCCCGTTTGCGCTGCGCCGCACGCTCGCCGCTTTGGGCTACCAGGAAACCATCAACTTCAGCTTCTGTGACGAGCGCTGGGAGCATGAGCTGGCGGGCAACATGCAGCCCATCAAGCTGCTCAACCCCATTGCCAGCCAGATGAGCGTGATGCGCTCCAGCCTGCTGGGCTCGCTGCTGCAGGTGCTCAAGTTCAACCAGGACCGCAAGGCGCAGCGCGTGCGCGTCTTCGAGCTCGGTCGCGTGTTCCTGCGTGACGCCTCGGTGCTGAGTTCCGACACCACAGTGCAGGGCTTCGATCAGCCCATGCGTGTCGCCGGCGTGGCCATGGGTCCGGTCGACGCGCCCGAGTGGGGCTGCAAGGAACGCCCGGTTGATTTCTTTGATGTCAAGGGCGACCTCGAAGCCCTGTTTGCCCCGACCCGCCTGAGCTTCGAGCCCGCCCAGCACCCGGCCATGCACCCCGGGCGTTGCGCGCGCGTGCGGTGTGCGGGTGCGGCGGTCGGCTTTGTCGGTGAACTGCATCCCAAATGGCGCCAGTCCCATGACCTGGTGCAGGCGCCCATCATGTTTGAAGTCGATCTGGATGCAGCCTTGGCTCGCCAGGTGCCGCGCTTCCAGGCCGTGCCGCGCTTCCAGGCGGTGGAGCGTGACATTGCCGTGCTGGTGGCCGAGTCGGTCACCCACAACGCCCTGATGCAAGCCATCTGGGCCGCGCCGTGCGCTGGCATTTTGCGCGATGCGGTGCTGTTCGACATCTACCGGCCCAAGCCCCAGGCGGTTGATACGCAAAACCTGGCGCCAGAGAAAAGCATGGCCATCCGTTTGACGCTCAACGCGCAAGACGCAACGCTGTCGGAACAGCAAATCGAAGAAGCCGTGGCCGCCGTGCTCGCCACCTTGAGCGAAAAAGTTGCCGCGCGTCAGCGCGTGTAAACCGCTTGTCACCCCCTTAGCTACAGAGCGAGTCATCGATGGACATTACCGTTGAAACATTGGAAACCCCGGCGCTCACCAAGGCGCAACTCGCCGAGCTGTTGTTTGAGCAGATCGGCTTGAACAAGCGCGAGTCCAAGGACATGGTCGATGCTTTTTTCGACCTGGTCTCCAACAGCCTGGTCGATGGCGACGACGTCAAGATCACCGGCTTTGGCAACTTCCAGATCCGTACCAAATCACCGCGCCCCGGGCGCAACCCCCGCACCGGCGAGGCCATCCCGATCGCTGCGCGCCGGGTGGTCACTTTCCATGCCAGCCAGAAGCTCAAGGAGCAAATTCAGGCCGGCGCGTCGGCAAATCGGGCTCAGGTTTGATCCTTCGCAAGTCGTGTCCGGGTAAGTTGTCTTTACAGTATGGGCTCAGTTAGAGTACGCTTGCATTTTTGCAGCTTAGATTGTTGATTCGCATGGAGAATTCGCTCCCCCCCATTCCCGCCAAACGCTACTTCACCATCGGTGAAGTCGGCGAGTTGTGCGGCGTCAAACCGCATGTGCTGCGTTACTGGGAGCAGGAATTCACCCAATTGCGACCCATGAAACGCCGCGGTAACCGGCGCTATTACCAGCACCACGAAGTGCTGATGATCCGGCGCATTCGCGAATTGCTTTACGACCAGGGCTTCACCATCAGTGGTGCACGCAACAAAATGCAGGAACTGGTGCAGTCCGGGCGCGATAAACGCCAGTTGTCCTCCGACAACATGCCTGAAAGTGACGACGGCATCGACATGCACGACGCCCAAGCAGCCGGTTTTACCGAGCAGGACACGCTGCTCTCAGTTGACCTGTCGGATGACCCCTGGCGCCAGGTGCGCCATGAGCTTCACGAAATACGCGCCTTGCTGTCGCCCGCTCTCTGAAACAGGCCGGCTCTGTGGTTATAATTTAACGCTTCGGTGTGTGGCGCAGCCTGGTAGCGCACTTGCATGGGGTGCAAGGGGTCGAAGGTTCGAATCCTTTCACACCGACCAA
>Ga0172381_10006284_pt1 | contig 11925 bp, 11 predicted proteins | sample Leawel6488metaG_FD_119754 | JGI IMG/M metagenome (GOLD analysis project Ga0172381, IMG submission 119754) | Leachate microbial communities from a municipal landfill in Southern Ontario, Canada - Leachate well 64-88 metaG | ecosystem: Engineered > Solid waste > Landfill > Unclassified | place...
CAAGATTGCCGAATAACGAAGTTGCTTGTAGTATTTGGGTATGACATTTTTATCTAAAAAACTGGGCATTGATTTGGGAACGGCCAATACTCTTGTTTTTCTGCCCGGCAAAGGAGTGGTTTTAAATGAGCCCTCAGTGGTGGCCATTTCGCTTGAGGATAATAAAATTTTGGCAGTTGGCGCAGAAGCAAAAACAATGATCGGCAGAACGCCAGAAGCCATTGTGGCTTATAAACCAATGAAAGACGGGGTAATTGCCGATTATAAGGTGACAGAAGCCATGCTCAGTTATTATATGAAAAAAGCCCTGGGCGGCTGGAGCTTTATAAAACCGGAAGTTTTGATATCGGTACCGGCTGGAATTACTTCCACTGAAAGAAGGGCAGTGGTGGAAGCGGCCATAAAAGCCGGAGCCAAAAATGCTTATGTGGTTAAAGAGCCAATCTTGGCCGCTATCGGAGCCGGCATTCCTATTTATGAGGCCAAAGGTCACATGGTTGCAGATGTTGGCGGAGGTACAACCGATGTTGCCGTTATTTCTCTTGGTGGCATTGTTTCTGCTACTTCGGTTAAGTGCGCCGGCAATAAAATTGACGAAAGCATCGCAGATTACATAAAAAAAACTTTTAACTTGGCGATTGGAGATAAAACGGCTGAAGATATAAAAATAAAAATAGGTTCGGCGCTACCGGTAGATGAAGAACTTTCTCTGATTATAAAAGGCCGGGACCTTATATCCGGCTTGCCGAGATCAGTCGAAATCAAAACTAACGAAATAGTCAAAGCCATATCCAGGGAATTAAGGGAAATAATAAAAGCTATCAAGGATGTTCTGCAAGAGACGCCGCCAGAACTGGCATCGGATATAATTGACCACGGCATCATTATGACAGGGGGGACTTCTGCTCTTCGAAATCTTCCCGAACTGGTATTCAGGAGGGTAGGAGTAAAAGCCACTATGGCTGAAAACCCCCTTTATTGTGTTGCTCAAGGCACTGGTATTGCTCTTGAACATTTAAGCGCGTATAAAAGAATGGTTATAGCCAAAAGATAAATTTTTATGGAGAAATTGCACCATGCGAATGTTTTGATAGGAGAAGACTGCCGCGGTCTTGTTTTTGAAATTTTAGAAAAGGATTTAAGTTTTAGAGTTAAAGCCAATCCGGATTTTCTGCTTATAGAAAGCCAATCTTTAGGCATTGACGATGCCAGAAACTTGGAAAGATGGGCCATCGGCAAACCGCTTTCGGGCGAAACAAAAGCTTCTCTCATTATTGCGAAATCAATTACTCACGAAGCCCAAAACGCGCTGCTTAAAGTTTTGGAAGAACCGCCTTTGGGAACTTATATTTTCATAAATCTGGAAAGTCTGGGCGGGCTTTTGCCCACTTTTATTTCAAGAGTCAGAATTTTAAATCTTTTGAAAAAAAAAGTTCCAGATGATGAAAAATCCCAAAATGACGCCCACAAGTTTTTCCATTCCAAAATTAAAGAAAAACTTTCTTTAATACGCTCTTTATCAAAAGATGAAAATAAGACCCGCATGAAAGAGCTCATCAAAAATTTGGAGGAAATCGCTTACAAAAATGGCTCTGAAAATATGAAAAATATACTAACCGCCAAAATTTTTGCTTCTGCCAGAGGTTCTTCCCCAAAGATGCTTCTTGAATGGCTCTCCTGCGTGCTATAATTTAAATATTGATTTAATAAGATGTTTGATTTTTCGGAATTAAAAACAAAAAGCAAAGACATAGAAAATTGGTTTGCCAAAGAATTATCGGTAATCCGCACCGGCCGGGCTAATTCAGCTATTCTTGATTATGTGCAAGTGGAAGCCTATGGTTCAAAGATGGCGATTAAGGAGCTCGCTAACATTATGGTGGAAGACGCAAAGGCGATAAGAGTGGAACCGTGGGATTCAAGCGTTGGTAAAAGCATTGAAAAAGCCATCAGCTCTTCTAATTTAGGGCTGTCAGTTGCCCCCTTTGATAAAGGATTGCGGATTATTTTCCCCGAACTTACAGCCGAAAGAAGAGAACAATTTATAAAGGTAGTTAAAAATAAACTTGAAGAAGGCAAAGTAACATTACGAACTTTGCGCGACAAAACTTGGAAAGCCATTGAAGAAAAAGAAAAAGCTGGCGGCATGGGAGAAGACGACAAATTCAGGTTGAAGGAGGAAATGCAAAAAATAATAGATGGAAGCGGCAGAAAACTGGAGGAATTGGCAGAAAGAAAGGAAATAGAGATTAAAATTTAGAATAAATGGCATTTTTAATTTTCTTAATCGTTTTGGGGATGCTCGTTTTTGTCCACGAGCTCGGGCATTTTTTAACTGCCAAAAAAGCGGGAGTGAAAGTGGATGAATTTGGATTTGGATATCTGCCGAGAGCTTTGGTAATCGGCAAAAAGTGGGGGACTTTGTTTTCTTTAAACTGGATTCCTTTTGGTGGGTTTGTTAAAATTCTCGGCGAGAATTATGAAGAATCTGAAAATTTGGAGATAAGCGCCAGAAATTCTTCCGGCTCAAAAAATCTTATCTTTACTCAAATATCCAAAAAATGGCAAACAGCGATATTGGCCGGCGGAATATTTTTCAATATTATCTTCGCCTGGTTTCTTTTTTCTTTGGGTTTTATGATCGGCTTGCCGACGCCGGTGGAAAATGATTACGGAGTGGTGGTCAAAAATCCCGTTCTTACCGTAATAAATATTATTCCGAATTCTCCGGCTCAAAATACCGGCTTGAAATCCGGAGATAAAATCAAAAATATTTCTTTAGAAAACGGAAAAATGCTGCAAGAATTGAATCCCAAAGACGCTTCTGATTTCGTGAACGAATCTTCCGGAAATATTTTGTTGGAAGTTGACCGGGGAGGAAAAATTTTGGATTTTAAGATCAAGCCGGAAGCAGAAATAGAAAAAGACCCTTCGAGTTCCTCAGGGCAGGCAAGGAAAATAATCGGCATCGGTATGGATATGGTAGGCACTCTTTCTTTGCCGATACACAAAGCTATTTATGAAGGAGGGAGAACCACTTTTGAAATTACTTATCTGACAGTTGAAGGCATTATTGATTTGATTAAAAACGCCGTGATTGGGAAAGCGGATATTTCTCAAGTGGCTGGGCCGGTGGGCATTGTCAGCCTAGTGGGGGACGCATCACGCCTTGGCTTTGCCTACTTGCTTACTTTCACAGCTCTTATTTCCGTAAATTTAGCCATAATAAATCTGGTGCCGTTTCCGGCGCTTGACGGCGGCCGGATTCTTTTTGTTGCTATTGAAGGTGTCACCAAAAGAAAAATAAATCCTAAAGTTGCCCAAGCGTTAAACACTGTTGGCTTCGTAATCCTTATCGCTCTTATGCTTATTGTGACCTACCGCGATATCTTGAAATTGTTTTAGGATTTAAAAACAAATCAGACGGCCGTCCAAAATGTTATTTAAATCTTGTATGATAAGGCTTGGCGAGTTTGAAAATTTTAATACATTTTTCCAATCCAATTTCTTTTAAATGTTTTTTAAATTTTGAAGGAAGAGGACTTGGGCCAATCCACACGCTTTGCTGAAGCATAAAATATTGAAATTCAACCAAGTGCCATCTTAACCAATTTCTTTCGGCCCTTTTTGATTCCGGAATATCAAACATAAATAATAGATTTTTGGGCGAATTCAACACAAAAGGGGAACTAAACTTTGTCGATAATTTTCTTTTATCTTCAAAATATTTCTTGCCTTTTTCTGTCAGTGACCATTTACCGTTTTCTATTTCAACAAATCCGTTTTTTCTTAATCTTGAAACAGTGGTGCTCATAGAGTTATGAGAATACTTTTTGTCTGATTTCCATGGCATTGGGAAGCCAAAAATGTTTACTTTAATACCTTTATAATAAGCAGTTACGTTCCAAAGACCTTCTAATATTTCCATGATTAAGCTCATAATTAAATTATACCACTAACAAATCAGACGGCCGTTCAATTTGTGTTTAAAACTATTAGGTGGATATGTTTTTGCTCAAAATTTGAGTTTAGAGTATTATTGAATCATGAGACAATCGCAGCTTTTTACAAAAACCAGGAGGGAAGCGCCGGCGGATGAAACTGCCAAAAACGCCCAATTATTGGTCAGAGGCGGTTATATCCATAAAGAAATGGCCGGAGTATATTCTCTTCTGCCGCTGGGCTTAAGAGTAATAAAAAAGATTGAAAATATTATCAGGGAAGAAATGAATGCTATTGGAGGTATAGAGATGAAAACGTCTATACTTCAAAGCAAAGAAGTATGGGAAAAATCAAACAGGTGGGATGACAACGTGGTAGATAACTGGTTCAAGACAAAATTAAAAAATGGCGGAGAGGTTGGTTTATCGTTTACTAACGAGGAAGCCTATTCTAATATTTTAAAGCAGTATATAAATTCTTACAAAGACTTACCGGCTTACCCATATGATTTTAAGGATATTTTCAGAAATGAAGCGAGGAGCAAATCCGGGATTTTGAGAGGAAGGGAATTTTACTGGAAAGCTTTGTATTCGTTTTCAAAAAATGAGGTGGAGCATAACAATTTTTATGAGAAAGCAAAAATAGCATACAAAAATATTTTTAAAAGAGTAGGAATAGGCGATTTGACCTATATAACATTTGCATCAGGGGGCACTTTCTCCAAATTTTCTCATGAATTCCAGACGGTAACTGATGCCGGTGAAGATACGATCTATGCCGATGAAAAAGATAAAATAGCGGTCAATAAAGAAGTTTACAATGATGAAATTATTGAAAGCCTGGGACTTAAAAAAGAAAAGCTCGTTGAGAAGAAAGCAATTGAAGTTGGCAATATCTTTACTCTCGGAACCAAATTTTCAGAGCCATTTGATTTGAAGTATAAAAATGAAAAAGGAGAAGACACCCTAGTCTTTATGGGCTGTTACGGGATTGGTCTAGGGCGTCTCATGGGAACGATTGTTGAATTTTTTGCGGATGAAAAAGGAGTAGTCTGGCCGGAAGCCGTGGCCCCTTTTAAATTTCATTTAATTGAAATCCCTTCAGAAAAATCAGAAGTGAAAGAAACCGCAGAAAAAATTTATAAAAAACTCGGTGAAAATAATGTTTTATACGATGACAGGGATTTAAGGGCCGGAGAAAAGTTTGCTGATGCGGATTTATTAGGTATGCTGTACCAAATTATTGTGAGTGAGAAAAATATCACCTCCGGAAAATTAGAATTGAAAAATCGAAAAACCGGCGAAATAAAAATGATTTCTAAAGCCGAACTCAGCGGTTTATAACAATAGGAATTTGTGCTAGATTATCCATATGTTCAGAAAAAAACTGGAACAATGGATGCGTGTTCTGCGCAATGATATAGGCATTGATTTGGGCACCGCCAATATGCTCGTTTATGTTCGTGGCAAAGGCATTATCTTAAATGAACCATCGGTAGTGGCAGTAAACCAAAAAACCGGCCAAGTGGTTGCGGTTGGCACGGAAGCGAAAAATATGCTCGGTCGAACGCCGCCGCACATTATGGCGGTACGACCCATTGTTGACGGAGTCATTTCCGATTTTGAAGTGACCGAGGAAATGCTTCATTATCTTTTGAATAAAGCTCAGGCCGTATCAAAAAAAATATTAGGACCGAGAGTGGTTGTTGGAGTGCCTTCCGGTATCACTAATGTGGAGACAAGAGCGGTCAGAGACGCCACTAAAAATGCGGGAGCAAGCGAAGTGCATATTGTGGAAGAACCGATGGCGGCTGCTATCGGCATGCATTTGCCTATAAACGAACCGGCAGGCAATATGGTAATTGATATGGGCGGTGGCACTGTGGATATTGCCGTCATTTCTCTGGGGGGCGTTGTCAGTTCCAAGAATGTGCGGATTGCCGGAGATAAATTAAATAACGACATCGCCTCCTATATAAGGAGTGAATTCAAAATAGTCATTGGAGAAAAAACGGCTGAGAACATCAAAATAACCATCTGCTCTCTCACGCCGGAAGAAAATCCTTTGGAAACGCAGGCCAGAGGACGGGATCTCATTACCGGTTTGCCGAGGGAGGTGGTAGTCACTGATTCTGATATAAGAGATGCCGTATCACATTCAATTGAAAGACTGGTGGAGGCCACAAAAGAAGTGTTGGAAGTCACTCCGCCGGAAATACTTTCTGATATCATGCATCGCGGCATTCATCTGGCTGGCGGCGGAGCTTTAATAAAAGGATTTGTCAAGGTTCTGGAAGAAGAAGTAAAAATGCCGATTTATATTGCAGATGATCCACTGACTTGCGTAGTTCGCGGCGCGGGCATCATCCTCGAGAAACTTGAAGATTTTAAGGATATTTTAATCGCTGACGAAAATGACATTTCAAATAAGACACACTAGGCAAAATTTATTTGGGAGAAAATTTCCCAAACTACCGTTAGTGTTTTTATTGATCTTGACATTTGTCTTTGTTTTCAGCATTTCCAACTCAGCTCGGTTCTTGACGTCGAATATTTTATATCCTCTGTTTAAAACCGGCGGCTATTTTTATAATACTGTCGGTTGGATACCAAAATTTTTTTCTGACAAAAACATGATAATAGAGGAGAATAAAAATCTTTTGAGCGAGAAAGAAAATTATCGTCTTATTATGGTTGATTATGAATCCATAAAATATGAAAATCAAAAATTACGGGATGAGCTTGAAGTAAAACCGGCGGGGAATTTTATCACGGCCTCAGTGGTGGCCAGACCTCCGCAAATGCCGCTCGATTCTCTGCTTTTGGATAGAGGCACTGAAGATGGAATAAATAATGGTGATTTTGTTTTGGTTGGCGAAAGAATTTTAATCGGCAGAGTGGCCAAAGCGACCGGAAACAAAGCGGTCGTTGCTCTTAGTTCTTTTGCCAATGTGGCTTCTTACGGATGCATAGCCAGAACCAATGAGCCTCTGGAAATCAAGGGGATGGGCGGAGGCAATATAGAAGCAAAAATTCCCATAGATTTTGACATCGTTGTCGGAGACAAAATAATGGTTAATAACTCTTTTAATTATCTGGTGGCTGTTGTCGGATCAACAGAAGAGGACCGTTCCTCCGGCTTTAAGGATATTCTGATGTCGCTACCGGTCAACATTTCAAAAATCAATATCGTGTTTATCGCTCCCTTTATTAGCGAATAATTTTTTGATGTACAGAATTTTATATTTTTTGGCTATCGTTGTTCTTCCGGTCATTTTCAGTTGGTGGTTTTTCATACCGATGGCGCTACTTTATGTCTATCTCGCCAAATTGCCATACGAACTTGTTTTGGCCGGTTTGATTCTTGATTCTCTCTATTATTTTGGCGACAGTTTTTTAGCTAAGCATTTACTCATAATTTTTTCCTTGTTTCTCCTTATCATTGCTTTCTTTTTAAGCAGAAGAATTCACTGGCCCATAGTTATATAATATGCAAAATAAATATGCTCGGAATTTTTAGAAGAGTATTTAATAAGTGGAAAAAAAGAAGCTATCGGGATATCGCACCCGATGAAATTTTTATGGATTCCAAAAATCTGCCCCAATTTGATATTTTTCAATTTGAGGGGCGAATGGAGAAGCCCATTTCCAGAAAAGTTTTTCCAATTTTTGGTTTAATATGCCTTTTAACGGCTGCCGTTTTTTTGGCGAAATTCGGCTCTTTGCAGATAGTCCAAGGCTCCGAATACAGGGAGAGGAGCGAAAATAATAAATTGAAACATATTCTTCTGATAGCTCCCAGAGGCGCAATATACAGCCGGGACGGAGTACCGCTGGCCTGGAACCAGAAATCGGAAAACGGGAAAGATTATCCGTTGCGCAAGTATATTAAAAGTTCCGGCTTCGGGAATCTTCTGGGATTTTTGAAATATCCCGCCAAAGACAAAGCCGGATTTTATTATGAAGAAGAATTTTTACCAAAAGACGGAGCCGAACTTTACCTGAATGAAATACTTTCCGGCAAGAACGGTCTGGAACTTATAGAAACTTCTGTAGACGGAGAAACTATTTCTCAAAGCGTTATTGAATTGCCGAAAGAAGGCGAAAATGCCGTTCTTTCGATTGACGCAAGAGTGCAGGAAAAATTTTACGAAATAATCAGAGACTTGGCGCGCTCTGTGGATTTTCAGGGCGGAGCCGGGGTAATCATGGATATTAACTCCGGAGAAATGTTGGCTATGGCGAATTTTCCGGAATATGATTCGGAAATAATGACGGAAGGAAAAGATTCCGAAAAAATTGAAAATTACTACAAAAATTCGGACAACCCGTTTTTAAACAGAATAACATCGGGACTTTACGCTCCGGGGTCAATAATCAAGCCTTTCCTGGCTTTTGCCGCTCTGGAAGAAAAAATAATAACGCCGGAAAAGGAAATCATAAGCACCGGCAAGATTGAAGTGCCCAACCCTTATGATTCGGGCAAACCATCCATATTTAAAGACTGGAAAGCGCATGGCGCGGTTAATATGAGAAAAGCTATCGCTGTTTCTTCCGATGTTTATTTTTATGAAATTGGCGGCGGTTTTGGCAATCAAAAAGGTCTGGGCATTGAAAGAATAAAAAAATATTTGGAAAATTTCGGTTTCAGCAAAAAAACCGGTTTTGATGCCCAGAAAGAGGCAACCGGCCTGATTCCCGACCCGAAATGGAAAGAGGAAACCTTTAATGATATCTGGCGGCTGGGCGATACTTATAACACAGCTATCGGCCAATACGGCATGCAAATCACTCCCATGCAGGCTGTAGTGGCGACTGCCGCTCTGGCAAACGGGGGCAAACTGGTAACGCCGTCAATTTTATTTACATCTGCCTCAACCGTTGTCTCTGGCGAAAAAATAAAAGGCAACCCCGAAAATTTTCAGGTAGTGAGAGAGGGAATGAGGATGTCTGTTTTAGAAGGCACGGGAAGCGGACTAAACACAAGATTGATAAAAGTTGCCGGCAAAACAGGCACGGCAGAATTAGGCTCAAGGAAGCAATTTGTAAATTCTTGGGTTATCGGATTTTTCCCTTATGAAAAACCCAAATACGCTTTTGTGGTAGTGATGGAAAAGGGTCCAGCCACAAATTTAATAGGCGGCACTTATGTAATGCGCTCTCTTATAGACTGGATGACAATTAATACACCGGAATACTTAACTCCCTAAATCCCCCTTCTAACCTACCTAATCCTCCGAATTTCTTTACTATATTATAGCAAATCTGCAAATTTTGTCAAGTGAACTCAAAATGAGATTTGGGATACAATGATTGTGTGAAAAATATACTTAAAAATATTCTTGTTAAAATTTTAGGCTGGCAGGTCAGGAGGTTGCGCAAAAGAAATAATTTTAAAATTATCGGAGTGGTTGGCAGTATTGGGAAAACGAGCACCAAACTGGCGATTGCCAAGATGTTACAGATAGGAAAAAGAGTACGTTATCAGGAGGGTAATTACAATGATATTGTCAGTGTACCGCTTGTATTTTTTGGCCACAAAATGCCGTCGCTCTGGAATATTTTTTTGTGGCTTAAAATTATTTTTCATAACGAGTGGCAGATTTGGAGAAAATTTCCTTTTGATTTTGTAGTAGTGGAACTTGGCACCGATGCGCCGGGCCAGATAAATCAGTTTAGAAAATATCTGCATTTGGATGTTGCAGTTTTAACCGCTATCGCTCCAGAGCATATGGAATTTTTTGGAACCATTGAAGCAGTATCCGAGGAAGAATGGTCTGTCAGCTATTTCAGCGATATTATTTTTACCAACAGAGATCTGTGTCCTGTTTTGCCGGAAAATATAAATCACAAAAAAATTATTTTTTACGGCAAAGATTTTGGTTCTGTTTATAAAATGGAGAATATTTTAAAAAATAAAAGCGGTTTTTCTTTTGGCATTTCTTTTGAAGGTAAAAAGATACTGGATCTTTCATATCCCGCTCTTTCAGAAGTGCAGCTTTATTCAATATGCGTAGCTGTTGCCGTTGTCAAAAAATTTGGGATTCCTAATGAAAAAATAAAAAGAGCCGTCAATGAAATTCATAGCTTTTCCGGTAGGATGCAAAAATTAAAAGGCATCAAAAATTCTCTTATCATAGATGACACCTATAACGCCAGCCCCAACGCGATGAAAATGGCTCTCGATACTTTATATGCTTTTGAATCTTCGCAAAGAATAGCCATTTTGGGCATGATGAATGAACTCGGCTCTACATCGGAAGAAGAACATAAAAAAATTGGAAGATATTGCAACCCTAGACTTTTGGATTTGGTGGTAACGGTTGGTAAAGATGCTAATTTGTTTTTAGCGCCAGAAGCAAAAAGAGGCGAATGTGAAGTTTATGAAGCCAAAAATTCGATAGATGCTGGTCTTTTTGTCAAAGACAAAATAAAAGAAGGCGCTGTTATTTTGGCCAAAGGTTCCCAAAATGGAGTTTTTACCGAGGAAGCACTGAAGTCACTGCTTGCCGACAAATCCGATTTTTCAAAACTCGTCCGCCAGGACAAATATTGGATAAACAAAAAGCAATTGACTTTTAATTCCGACCGCATATAATACTGGTTCCACGTTATTTTAACTTTTAAAGTATGCAAGAAAAAGAGTATTTAACAAAAGAAAGATTTAAGATTCTTTCAGAAGAACTTGATTATTTGAAAAAGACAAAGCGCAGAGAAGTGGCCGAGCAATTGGAGTACGCAAAATCTCTGGGCGATCTTTCGGAAAACGCCGAATATCACGAGGCGCGGGATATGCAGGGGATAGTAGAAGACAGAATCCAGAAACTGGAATCCATTCTTAAAGATGCGATTATAATTTCTTCGCACGGCACCGAAATTGTGGGCATAGGTTCCGTAGTGACGGTAATGAAAAGGGGAGACAAGAACGAAAAAGATTACGCTATTGTCGGAGGCGAAGAATCAGATTTATCATCCGGCAAGATTTCCGTTCACTCTCCGTTTGGCGAGGCGATTGTCGGAAAGAAAAAAGGTCAATCATTCACCTACAACGCACCTTCCGGCCCTATCACATATGAAATTATTAGTATAAAATAGGGGCATGGCTTCTTTAGAAGAAATCCGTGTTGCCAGATTAAACAAACTTAAAAAACTGCAGGAAGCAGGCATGGACCCGTATCCGGCAAAGACGGAAAGGAATTTTGAAATCGGAAAATTAACGGATGAATTTCAAAATCTGCAGAAAGAAAATAAGTCAATAGCCATTGCCGGTAGAGTAATGGCCTTGCGTTTGCAGGGAGCAATCGCCTTTGCCGATGTTTTTGACGGCACTGGTAAATTCCAAATTCTTTTGAAAAAAGGTGAAGAGATAAGTGACAAAGATTTTGATTTGTTTGTTGAAACGGTAGATATTGGAGATTTTGTAGAAGCCATGGGTACTCTCTTTATCACCAAAAGAGAAGAAAAAACTCTTCAAGTCTCCAAATGGAAAATACTCACTAAAAGTTTGCAGCCGTTGCCCGAAAAATGGCATGGTCTGCAGGACGTTGAAGAACGCTACCGCAAGCGCTACTTGGATTTTTTGATGGATAAAGAATTAAGAGAACTTATTGCTAAAAAATCAAAATTTTGGGACGTCGTCAGAGCTTTTTTAAAGGAAAAAGGATTTTTGGAGGTAGAGACGCCGACTCTGGAATTAACTACCGGCGGAGCGGAAGCCAAACCCTTTAAGACTCACCATAATGATTTTGACATGGATATGTTTTTGAGAATTTCGGTTGGCGAATTATGGCAAAAAAGGCTCATGGCGGCTGGCTTTCCCAAAACTTTTGAAATCGGCAGAATTTACCGAAATGAAGGCACTTCTCCGGAACATTTGCAGGAATTCACCAATGCGGAGTTTTATTGGAGCTACGCGGATTATAAAGATGGCATGAATTTGGTGAGAGAGCTTTACAAAACTATTGCTGAAAAAGTTTTTGGCAGA
>Ga0172381_10006285_pt1 | contig 11924 bp, 20 predicted proteins | sample Leawel6488metaG_FD_119754 | JGI IMG/M metagenome (GOLD analysis project Ga0172381, IMG submission 119754) | Leachate microbial communities from a municipal landfill in Southern Ontario, Canada - Leachate well 64-88 metaG | ecosystem: Engineered > Solid waste > Landfill > Unclassified | place...
TTAGGGAGAGATTGAGATGAAACAACCCATTTTAGAAACTGAAAGATTAATTTTAAGATCACCAAGAATGAGTGATTGGGGAGATTTAGTGAAAGGCATTGGAGATTTCGAAATTGCGAAACATTTAGCCGCTCCACCTTATCCATATAAGAAGAAACATGCTATAGGGTGGATAAACAAGAAAATTAAAGAAGCAAAGGAAAAAGAAAAAACAGGTTATACTTTTGTTATTGAATTAAAATCTGAAAAAAAACTTATTGGATGTATAGACTTAATGCACATAGATTATATTAATGGACTTTCTGAAACAGGCTCATGGATTAATAAAAAATATCAAAGAAAAGGATATATTAGTGAAGCAAAAATAGCTGTAAATGAATTTGCATTTAATACATTAAAATTAAGACGATTAGAATCAAGAATATTTTCAGAAAATAATGCTTCAAACGCAACTCAGAAATCAGCAGGATATAAATATGAAGGAACAAGGAAAAAAAGAGTAATTTGCAAGGCCACAGGAAAAATTCATGATGAAAGTATTTATGGATTATTAAAAGAAGATTGGAAAAAGAACTTACCAAAATTAAAAAAACATTTAAATGATAAAATAAAAAAACTTGATAAAGAGGAAAATAAAAAATGAAAAAAGTATATTTAATTCATTGCTGGGGAGGAAATTCTGAAGGAGCATGGTATAATTGGTTAAGGGAAGAACTTGAAAAAAAAGATATAACCGTTTACATTTTTGATATGCCAGATACAAATAATCCTAAGATGGAAACTTGGTTAAAATACATGGAAGAAAATATACCGATGGATTCGCTCGACGATGAAACTTACTTCGTTGGGCATAGTATTGGATGCCAAACAATTATGAGATTTTTAGAAAAATTACCCAAACAAAAAAATATTGGAGGATGCGTTTTTGTTGCTGGTTGGTTTGATTTAATTAATCTTAAACCAGAAGAAATTGAAATAGCTCATCCTTGGATTAATACCAAAATTGATTTTGCAAGGATTAAAAGACACACAAATAATTTTACTGCGATATTCTCAAATGACGATCCAGTTGTTCATTTAGACGAATCAAAGAAATTTCAAGAACAACTCGGAGCAAAAATAATAATTAAAAAGAAACAAGGACATTTTGATTCAGTAGACAAAATTCCTGAAATATTAAAGGTGATAAAATGACAAAATATTTATCCAAACATTTAAATATACAATTGTATAAGCTTATATAATGATGAAAGAACAACAAAAAATAAATATTTTGCATTATCCTAAACTGGATTCCATTTTAATGATTGAAAATGCTATACAAAAAAGTGAAGATTATCCCACGAGAATGGAATTGTGGAAAAGCCTTCCAAAGCAAATGCAATATCAAACATTTAAATTAATTTTAGATTACTTGGAAAGATCCAATAAAATACTATTTGAAGGAAATAAAATTATTTGGATTTTTGCCAATAGTAAAAAACTAAATGAATTAATTCAAGGATCTATTTCAATTTAAAGAGGGATAATGAAAGAATCAATCACAAAACTAAGCAAAGAACTTTTTGAAATAAAAATAAAACTTGAAAAAGAATTAGCCGAGGGCAATAAAACTAATGAAAATCTCTATCAATTGATAAATAAATCTATTAACTTTTTAAAACAAAATAGAACAGGTGAACCTATTTCAAAAAAACTTCCTATTTATAGATATTTTAAAGCAAAGTATGAAATCACAAATTTATTTTTGATTAAGTTATCACAAGAGGCTAGAGCATTATATACTAGGACCTCCCAAGATGAATATCAAATTCTGCAAATCGTTTTAGAAGTTTATGAATCACACAAAGAATATGAAAAAGTTGGAGGATATAATAAACATTGAGATGAAAAAAAATAAGAAATCTCTAATAAAAAAAGAGAGAAAAATTATAAAAAAAGAATGGAACAATATTTTATTTAATTGTTTATTTGCTTTTTTAGCGTTATTAATAACCATTCTATTTTTTAGAAATCCAATTCTTGCTACAATATTATTATCTCTAACTTCATTACTCGGTTTAATAAAGTGGAAATCAAAGTTAACTCTTGTAATTTTTCTTTTCGGAGGATTATGGGGACCAATCTGTGAAATGATTGCAATAAAATATGGTGTTTGGGAATATGCTAAGACTGGATTTTTTAATATACCACTATGGCTTTTTATTTTATGGGGAATGGCAGCAGCATTTTTATATGAAACAGCTAAAGAAATAAATAAATTAGGAATTAAAGATAAATAAAATGACAACCCCCAACTTATCAACAACAATCAAACCAACATGGTGTCCGGGATGCTTTAATTTCCAGATACTTGCAGCTTTTAAAAATCATTTAGAAAAAGAAATTAAAAAAGGAAAGAAAAAAGAGGATTTTGCAATTGTTACTGGAATAGGCTGTCATGCAAAAATATTTGATTATGTTAATCTAAATGGAATTAATAGCCTTCATGGGAGAGCTTTACCTACATGTTTAGGAATGAAAGTCGGAAACCCTAAATTAAATATTTTTTGCTTTGCTGGAGATGGAGATGCTTATTCTGAAGGTATTGAACATTTAGTCCATGCTGCAAGATATAATATTGATATGACATTTATTGTTCATAATAATCAGATATTTGCTTTAACTGTTGGACAACCAACTGCAGTCACAGAACTTGGATTTATTGATAAGACAAATCCAAAAGGAGTGAAGAACCCCCCATTAAATCCAATTGAATTAATGATTTCTCTTAGAGCAAGCTTTGTTGCACGAGTTTTCGCTGATGCAAAACAAATTGAAGAAGTTCTAAAAGAAGCAAGCAAGCATAAAGGATTTAAATTTATTGAGATATTACAACCTTGTTTAATTTTTCATCCAGACATAAATTACAAGAATTTTGCCTATCAATTAAAAGATAAAAAACATAATCCTAAGGATTTGAATTCTGCTACAAAGAGAGCAAGAGAATTTGATTATGATAAATTAACAAAAAAAACTAAAATTCCTTTAGGAGTTTTTTATATTGAGAAGAAGCCTACTTTTGAAGAAAAAATAAAATAAAAGTAAAAGGGATATTTATTCCCAAGAAGAGATTATATGTTTCAATGAATAAATCCTTAAATACTCATTAGAAATAGATTTTTTATGAAACTTAAAGATAAATTTGAAATTGAATTACCAGAAAAGCATGCTTCAAGAATACAAACTATTAAAGAGTATTTGGACAAAAAAATAATTATCGAAACTCCAAAAAGAGGTAAAAATTTTGAGGGTATATTAAAGCAAGGAACAACTTACGGATATTATCATCTTTTATTAGCTAATAATGAAGAATATATTTTTAATATTGATGAAAAATTAAGGTTTTATCTTCCAAACTTCTAATCCTTCAAAAAATAACTTCTTGCTTGTAAGCAATTCCTTTTGATAATTTCTCCATCTAACTCCTTTTGTCAGAGAAGATATTAATAAAAAAATTTCTCCATTTGAAGTTAAAAATGAATCTGCCTTTTTTAAAAATCTATTAATTAACTTTGAACCTTTAATTCCACTTGTTGTAGCTAATTGAGAGTCTTTGTCTTCTCCTTCTTCAATTGGTAAATAAGGAGGATTAAATATTATTAAATCAAATTTTCCTGAAACATCTGAAAATAAATCTGAGTTTATTACATTAAAACCAAGATTTTGACAGTGTAAAATTGCATCTGGATTAATATCACATCCAAAAATATTCTCTTTTTTTACTCCCAAATGCAAAAGAGTTTTTAATTGAATTCCAGAACCACTTCCTATTTCTAAAACTTTTAATTCTGTATTATCTTCTAAAAGCAATGGAATTTCTTTCTCTAAGACTTCCAATAGAAGATAGGAGTCTTCAGCAGGCTCGTATATAAGTGACATTTTATGCAAAAAGTCTATTAAAAAAATCTACTAGTTCCTCCTTGAATAAGAAAACAGCACCCAAGATTATAAGTAAAAATACTAAGATAAATATAAGCAAGAAAGTTACTAAATTAGAAGTATGATGAACTTTATCTTTTGGCTTTTCTTTGAGTTCATATTTTGAAACATGTTGTGAATTGGGGGTAATGACCGCCCCAGTGTTTACTGCTGGCTGAACTGCTTTTGTAGCCAAAGCTTGATCCAGTATATTACCTTTTTTTAATTTATCCTTTTGACCTACTTCTTTTATAGAGGCAGATGAAATTGTTAATTTCGATGACTTAATTGTATCTGGATTCCTGCTAAGTTCAATATAAGATTTTGCTGCTTCTTCAATTTTAGATTTGTCATATCCTGCATTATACAAAGCAATCATAGCTTCTTTGAGAGTTTCTCCCCTTGCTAAAGAAGAATTTATTGCTCCTATTAAATCTTGATTTTCAATTAAGAAATCATCCTCTTTTGGTTCTGTCATGTTATTTTAAGGAAAGGCATGTTTAAAAAGATTTATTGAAATGTGAAAACTTGACCATTTTTAGCAAGATGTGAAGTTTTGCCATAAGCATAACCTTGTTCTCTTGCTACATCAATTAAGGCTTGTTCTTGTTCTAAAGAACCATGAGCTGGGATTAAATGCTCTGATTTAATCATTTGAATAAGCTTGATTTTGCTGGCCTTACTTCCATGACCATGAACATGTATATCTTTGTATAAATGCACTCCCTGTTTTTCTAATTTTTTATCTAATTTACTTCTGGCTTCAATATTGACTTCTGTTGGAATAACACTTGATGAAAAAATTAAATTATCTTCTTGAGAAAATTGAAAGGGGGTTAAACCTTTAGATATTCTATCTAAGATAGAATTTTTTTCTCCTTGATGCCCTGTGCAAACAACAATATATCTTGAAGGATCTTTTTCTAATTGTCTCAAAAAAGAATCAACTTGCCTTTTATATTTTAAAATGGTTATATCCTCATAAAAGGGACATTTGCCTATGTTTCTTGCAGCATAAACGTATTTATTTAAACTTCTTCCTAAAAAAACAATTTCCCTTCCTGTTTTTTTCGCGTGCTTTACAATGTTGTTTATTCTCTCTATGTGTGAAGAAAAAGTTGTTATAAAAAGAGCTCCTTTACTCTTGGAAACTTTTGCAAATGTTTCTGCAAGCATTCTATCTGCATCTGTTTCAGTTCCGTTAGAAGCATCTTTTCCTGCATAGAGAGTATTGATTATTGCAATTTTAACTCCTTGTTTTCCAATTCTTTTTAAGGATTCGTAATCTGTTAATTCTCCCATTGTTGGATTATCATCAAATTTGTAGTCTAAAGCGTAAAAAAACCTTCCTTCCAGAGTGTGCAATACTACAAATGAACAGTCTAAAGTTGAATGAGTCGTATGAATAAACTCTACTTTTATATTCTTATTTGAATTTGGAATAGAATATTGTTTTTTAAATTCTACTCTCTTCATCTGATTGGGTAGAGTTAATTTTTCATCTTCTAAGAGAGATCTCAAAACTTCCATTGTAAAAGGAGTTCCAAAAATAGGAGCATTAGGATATCTATGAGCAATATAGGGTGCTCCCCCAATATGATCCAGATGGGCATGGCTGATAAAAATTGCTCTTACTTTACTGGACCAGCCTAATTCATCAAGAACCTTATCATTTGGGATTCCCCCAACTCTACGTAAATTTTTTTCATTGTAAGAATTTTCTTCTAAACTGTCTTGTAATTCAATTACTCCCGGTAAATAAAGACCTGCATCAAATAAAAAAACATCTTCTCCTACCTTAACCGCAGTCATATTCTTTCCTACCTCTTCAAATCCCCCAACTGTACAAATTTCCATTTCAGCTATAAAATGCTAAATTAGTTTATATAATTTACTAGCACACAAATACTTAAAAAATTTGCAAGCCCCATTTTTTTATGAAGTTAGGAAAACTCATATTAGAAATTGCACTCATTGCAGGATTAACTTTAATTTCGCCTAAGGGCTCAGAACAAAAATCAATGGGGATTTCTTCTAATTTTAATGAAATAGAATTAACAAATAAGCAAAGAGAGGCCAAAGCAAAGGAAAATATTTTTTATTACAGTCCGTTTAGAAATATTAAAAATGAAGTTATTTTACCTTTAGACGATTCTACTAGTTTAAAGATTAATCTCAAAGCACAAGAATTCTTAAATAAAAGTTTAAATGAAGCAAACAAAATTTATGAAAAAGAAAAAATAACAAGAGAACAAAACCAAAATTTATTATATTTAGTTCAAGAATATAATTCAGAATTGAGAGATTCTAAAAAGAAAGACGAGAGAATTCTGTTGAATAAATCTCGAGGTATTAATATAGAAAATTCCAAATGGGTTGATGGAATGAAAATTTATTCTCCAGAAGATACAGTTTATCAAAAACAGATTAAGAATTATTTAGACAGCTTAGAATATTTTGGTTCTGCATTTATTCTAAAAGATCACATGCTTTATAGTCCAAAAAAAGGTAAAGACTTTATTAAAAAAGGATTAAAACCAATTGACTGTACATCTTTTGTTTTAGAAACTCTTTCAAGGGCTCAAAATAAAAATTATTATCAATCAAATTTATCTAGAGCATTTCAAATTGCAAAAATGCTAAATAAAAAAGGATTTGAAAGTATCTATCTTGCAGAAAATACTTTAGATACTTCTAAACAATATTTTTATGGAGTTGAAAAGCAGTTTCATTCAGGAGATTTCATTAAAAAAATAAAAAAGAAACAATATTATTTTCCAATAAACTATTTAATTACAGACAGCAATTTCGAAAACGATTTATTTAAAGAATTTTTAGAACAAAGTTCTGGATTTGTTTTTTTACAAGAGGGCGTTCATCTTGGATTTTTGGATAAAGGAAATTTTATTGATGCACATATTACTGCAAATCCTTTAAGCACTCCTGTTTTCACTTCAAGAAGATTCTATGATTTAGTAGATAATAATAATCCAAAAGTTGATTATCAAAGTGCAATTCTTTGCTTACCCAAAGGAAGTGTTGAGAAGTTTCTTTATGAAAATAGGGAGAGAATACAGCATTAAATTTAATAACTTCTATTTCTTAAATAAATTATGAAACCTCTAAAACCTGCACATAAAGAAAATAAAAGATATCTTCTAATTAGAGGCAAGAATTTGAGAAAGAATGTAACTTCTTCGATTAAAGATTTTATTGGAATACTGGGAATGTCTAAAACAGCATTATCTTGGATTGAAGAAAAAGAAAATTCTGGAATAATATGTATTAACAGAGAATCTTTAGAATATGTTCGAGCAAGTTTTGCTGTTTGGGAAGAAAAAATAGAAATCTTGAAAGTTAGCGGTACTCTTAAAGGATTAAGAAAGTGATTTCTTTGATTGATATTTATCAATAATTCTAAAAACTAAGAAAATTATTACAAAGATTATTACAAAAAATAATGTAAAGAGACTATTATTTAAAATTGAGATTACTGCTATGATAATCGCAAGAAGTCCCCCGATAATTTCTAAAATAGGCTCTGTTTTCATAAAGTTAAATATAAATTAGAGTATAAAAATATTATACATTTTAAGAAAATTAACCCAAAACTTTAAAAATGGTTTGCTCTTCAAAATATAGTATAGAGAAATAAGGAGAGATATAATTATCAAATTCTAATATGGAAATGCCAACAGACATGCAACATCAGCAAATGGGTTATGATAGAGCTGCTACTATGTTTTCTCCAGATGGATATCTACTTCAAGTTGAATATGCTGAAAAAACAGTTAGATTAGGAAGTTCTAGTATTGGCATGGTTTGTACAGATGGGGTATTTATTTTAGCAGATAAAAGAATTACAGATAAATTAATTGTAAAAGAATCTGCGAGTAAAATCTATGAAATTGATACACACATTGTTGCAAGTGTTGCAGGAATTGTTTCTGATGCAAGAGTTTTAATCGATAAAGCTCAGTTACTTGCTCAACAAAATAGATTAACTTATGATTCTCCTATTGAAACAGAATTAATTATCAAAGAGATATCTCATTTAAAACAACAATTCACTCAATATGGTGGAGCTAGGCCATTTGGAGCCTCCTTGATGATAGCTGGGGCAAATAAGGGACAAGGAAATTTATATGTAAGTGATGTTACTGGAAATTATTTTCAATATTGGGCAAATGCAATTGGAGAAAATGATGAAAAAATTAGAGATAAACTCAGAGATAAATACAAAAAAGATTTAACAATAAAAAAAGGAGTTAAAATTGCTTTAGATATATTTAAAGAAATGAAAAATGAAAAATTTGAAATTGAAAAATTTGAATTAGTTTATATTGATGCAAAAGAAGAAAAAATTACTCGATTAGAAGGGAAGGGAATTGAAGAATTGAAATGAGCCAAACCACTGCTAGAATAAAAAAAGGAAAATTACATTTTGAAATTCTTGTTGACTTAGATACTGCACTTAATTTTAAAAAAGGTAAAACAGATTATTTTGCACTTGAAATTGATAGAGTATTTACAGATGCAAAAAAAGGAGATGTTGCTTCCAAAAATGATTTAGAAATAGCTTTTGGAATAAATGACCCTGTTGAAATTGGTAAAATTATTGTCAAACAAGGAGAAGTTTTAGTTGACCAAGAGCACAGAGATGAAGAAAAAGAAAAAAGAATAAAACAAGTTGTAGATTTCTTAACCAAAAATGCAATTGATCCCCAGAGCAATAGACCTCATTCTCCAGAGAGAATTAAGAATGCTCTTGAGCAAGCTAAAGTTGTAATTAAAAATACCCCTATAGAAAACCAAATTCCTGCAATTTTAGAGCAGATTAATACTCTTTTACCAATTAAAGTTGAAAAAAAGAGGATAAAAGTAACTGTTCCTGCAATTCAAACAGGTAAAGTTTATGGTTTACTTGCACAATATCTTGAAAAAGAAAATTGGCTTAATGATGGAAGTTTAGAAGCCACTATAAGTATCCCTGCTGGTTTAATAATGGATTTCTATGACAAATTAAATGCAATGACACATGGAAGTGCATTGACTGCAGAAATAAAAGAATAAAATGAGAGGATTACTTCATATTTTAGTACAATTAGCTACAATAGATGCTGCTTTTTCAACAACATTAATATATTCAGAACTTTCAAAAAATTATTTTAATCAAAGATTTAGAACACAAAGAATAGCAGAAAAAGAAAAACAATATTCTAATCCGTATATAACAAATAATTATGCCTATAGACCAAGAAATAGTTTATCCCCCAATCATAGTAAGAAAAACGAATACTTTAAAAAGGAGATAAATTGAAATTATTAAGAGAAAATGACAGAAAGACGAATTTCCATACCTGGAGAGATTATTGCTGAAGGCGAGGACTATTTGCCAGGTGAATGGACAGAAAAACGAGAAGGAAAAATTTATGCTTTAAAATATGGTTTAATTGAAGAATCAAATAAACTAATTAAGATTATTCCAGTTTCTGGAACTTATTCTCCTCGAAGAGGAAATGTTGTTATTGGTAAAGTTGAAAATGTAACATTTAATGGTTGGGTTATTGATATTGGTGCTCCAGATAATGCTTTTTTAACAGTTATGGAAGTTCCAAAATATGTAAATAAAGATGCTCTTGAAGAAGTTTTAGATATTGGTGATATGCTTGTTGCTAAAATTTGGGCAATAAATAAAAGAGGAATTGATTTATCTCTTAAAGCTAAAGGATTAGGAAAAATTGAAGAAGGACTTATTTTTGAAATTAACCCTAATAAAGTTCCAAGAGTTATTGGAAAAGAAGGAAGTATGATTAATTTAATTAAAGAGAATACTGACTGTGATATTACTGTAGGACAAAACGGAAGAATTTTAATAGAAGGAGATTCAACTGAAGGAGAATTAAAAGCAAAAAAAGCAATTTTACATATTGTAGAAAAGTCTTATGTTGAAGGTTTAACTGAAGAAATGGAAAATTGGTTTAAATCACAGGGTGGACTTGCTCCCAAAAGAGATGTTCCAAAAGATTTAGCAGAGGATGAAGAATAAAATGGCAAAAAAATCAGAAAATTTTGAGAGAATTGATGGAAGAAAGCTCGATGAGCTTAGACCTATTAAAGCAAAAGTAGGAGTAATTCCAAATGCAGATGGAAGTGCAATGTATCAATCAGGAGACACAATTGCTATTGCAGCAGTTTATGGTCCAAAGAAAATGCATCCACAGCATCAGCAAGATCCTGCAAAAGGTGTTCTAAGATGTTCTTATAATATGATGACTTTTTCAGTTAATGATAGAATTAAACCTGGAACAAGTAGAAGAAGTACAGAAATCAGTAAGATTACTGAATGGGCTCTTGAACCTGTTTTAATGTTAGATAAATTCCCAGGACAAGTTATTGATATTTTTATTCACATTATACAAGCAGATGCTGGAACAAGATGTGCAGGTATTAATGCTGCTTCAATGGCTTTGGCTCATGCTGGAGTTCCAATGAAGAATCTTGTATGTAGTGTTTCTGTTGGAAAATTAGACAAAACTTTAGTTGTTGATTTAACAAAAGCTGAAGAAGATTTTGAAGAAGGAGAAGGGCCTACAGATATTCCAATATCTATGACTCCTGATGGAAAAATCACTCATCTTCAATTGGATGGAAAAATTGGAACAGAACAAATGAAAGAAGTTTTAGACTTAGGAAAGAAAGCAATAGAGAAAATTTATGAAATTCAAAAGAAAGCATTGAAGGAGGCATTTAATTAAATGGTAGATCAAGTTATGACAACACCAGGAACAACTGGAGAAAGAGTAAGAGAATATTTAGCTAGTGGCAAAAGATTTGATGACAGAGAACTTTTAGAATTTAGAAAAATTATAATAGAAAAAGGAATTAGTAATAAAGCTGAAGGTGCAGTTAGAGTTAAAGTCGGCGCAACTGAAGTTCTGGTTGGAGTTAAGATGGATGTTGGAACTCCTTACCCTGATTCTGCAGATAAAGGAAATTTAACTGTAACAGCAGAATTACTTCCATTGAGTTCACCAAGATTCGAAGCTGGACCACCTAAATTCCCTGCAATTGAATTAGGAAGAGTAATTGATAGGTATATTAGAGAAAGTAAATTTATTCAAATGGATAAATTATGTATTAAGGAAGGAGAAAAAGTTTGGAATGTTTACATTGATATTTATTCAATAAATGATGATGGAAATTTACTTGATGCTGCAGGGATTGGAGCAGTTGCTGCCTTAAAGATTGCCAAGATGCCAACATATGACGAAGAAAAAGGCAAAGTAGATTCTAAACATTTAACAACAAAAGGATTACCCTTAGAAAAAGATATGCCTGTTACACTTACTATTCATAAAGTTGGTAAAAACTTTTTAGTTGATCCTACAAGAGAAGAAGAAGATTTATGCGATTCAAGAGTCACTTTTGGAATTAGAGACGGGAGTATTTCTTCACTTCAGAAAGGAGAATCAAGTGCAATTGACTTTGAAGTTATGAAAGAAGTTATAGACAAAGCTGCTAAAGTTGCAGTTGAACTTGAAAAGCAAATAGAAAAAGCTTTAAAATAAAAAAAATTTATATAAGAAATGGAACAAAAATTTACTAAATACGAAAGAGCAAGAATTATTGGTGCTAGAGCTTTGCAAATTGCTATGAATGCTCCACTTTTAATTAAAATCAATGAGGAAGATTTAGAAAAATTACACTTTGATGCAATTAAAATTGCTGAAGTTGAATTAATGTCTGATGCATTACCTATTTCTATTAAGAAACCTTTCCCTGAAAAGAGAGAGGAAGGATTAAAGAGAGTTGTTGTAAGACAACCAACTGACCCTGAAAAAGAGCATGTTGAAGAGGAAGAAGAAAAAGAGATTGTTGAAGAAGGCGAAATCATGGCTCTTGCAAGTCCTGAAGATGAAATTGAAGAATCAACTGAAGGCGAAACTGAGAGAGAAGAATAA
>Ga0172381_10006286_pt1 | contig 11923 bp, 25 predicted proteins | sample Leawel6488metaG_FD_119754 | JGI IMG/M metagenome (GOLD analysis project Ga0172381, IMG submission 119754) | Leachate microbial communities from a municipal landfill in Southern Ontario, Canada - Leachate well 64-88 metaG | ecosystem: Engineered > Solid waste > Landfill > Unclassified | place...
CTCGCCGGCGCATTCGGGGGCATTGTCGAGTCCGTGCTTCGAAACTGGATTACGTCGTTCATACAGAAACGACGCTTAAACACACCACAGAAGGAATATTCAACATGAACGCCCGTATCTTATTCATCGATTTGACTCAACAACGTCGTATCCAAACTATAGATGAAGGACTTATATTTTACCAGGAATTGAAAAAAGAGTATTCGTCGAAAGTCTATCCGTTATTGGTTGAAGGCGATTTACAATATGGCATCTTAGATGTCGATTATGTCGGGATGAGATTTAAACATACATTCGCATCCTATGAAGAGTTATATGAATTCATACATAGTAAAATCTATAGTCTCAATTATACGTGGACGTGGTAAAGATGGAATTAGAAGGAACCCCCTTATATTTAAAACAACGAAGAAATCGAATCTTTTCTTTGGAACATCGATATTATCAAGCCTACCAAGTGAGACAATATTTGACGAACCAAGTAGGGTTAGTCTTTACGAACTCGGATACAATAGGTTATAATTTTGATATCTTTAAACATGCCATGTGTCGTACCTACGACAATATGTATTTTGCGTTCGTAATCAAAGGTTCACAAATTGTTCATGTGGCGATCGTTCATACTCGAAAACGAATCCATGAAATGCTGCTTCGATTTGTTGAATATAAAGTGATCATTTATTATCCCGTGTCCCGGCGGATGCGATATTATCTCCCGAATCGCACAAACTGGATCCCGAATGATTTTAATACCCCGGTGCGAGTGGAGTTAGAGTTCTTTAAGACTCATGATACGTTTACTATGCATGATTGGCATGTACTCACATATGGACATGATTATCGATATGAACATGTACTCACATATGGACATGATTATCGATATGAACATGATTATCGAGATAAACAAGGAAAATAAGCGAGGGAGAAACATGAGTCTCTTTTTTAAATTATATAAACAAAAAGAAAAGCATTCGGATGTAGAAAAGGATTTTCAACAATTTAAAGCGAAAGATTATGACCATAATTCCCCCGAGGAATTGATTCCCAAAATATCTTCCCCCGGTATAGAGAGTCTTAATCTTGACTTTGAGAAAAAAGAAAAGAAATTATTTACATTCAAACCGATAAAATAACGTGAAGACCATGGTCAAATATATCAAAAAAGTAAAAATCGCTATAGGCGATGCCGATGTCACCGAATCAGTACAATGTGTACATTTGTTAGGAGGCGCCCATATCTTATCGATTAAAATAGAAGATAACATCCCGTATCTCTATTTTATGACTGACCCCGCCTACCCGTCGCAAAAATGTATTGTCTCGATCTATTCGACGGATTTCAAAATTGAAAAAAATGATGTGGGCATCTATTTAGATACTATTTATGTAAATCATCTCGCCCGACATATTTTTTATAAAGTTATAGATTAGAAAAGATAATTTTTTATTTTTGTCGAAACTTTTTTTCATCTTTGTCAAATCCTTCAGGAACAGCGCCAATTTCAGCGATCAGGATCAGAACATATGAACATACTCAAACCCATCTGTAGGCTTTTTTAGGCACTGAAAATTCCCCTAAATCGGCGGAACGAAAAAAAGATGAAATCGAAAGTGGAATCGATTTCGAGGGCAAAACGAAAAAATACTCGGCGGAGAAATAAGACAAAATAAAACTAAATATGATATAACAAAAATAAATATCATATCTAATACAATTAAATCTCATCTAATCAAACGTATATTCGTCGGTTTGAATCGCTTCGCCCACCCCGTTGAGAACTTTTCACGACAGAAGTGTCAAAAATTTTCCTCCATTCTACGCCAGACAAATCTCGCTTCAATCCGTATGGCACGACACATCCCCCAAAATCGGTTAGAACCTAAGGTTTCCAATAACCAGACCAAATTCCCCTCGTTTGCCGGTCGCAAAAGTTCGGGACGTATTTGTCATGTCCAAGCGAAGGCGCTACACGGCTCGCAAACCCACGACAATTTTGTTTTGACGAAAATGTTGTTTCACCGAAAATGACCTTCGTTCCCACATGGTTTTTTTGATTCTACTATTATTTCCCACAAGAGTATAGAATCATATCTCCTACAACACTGCCTTCTAACTGTCGTCCAACCCATCGCATGAGATTTCTTAATTTCACTCCAAGGAGGAGAATCCGACAAAACTTTTTTAAGCGAGGAAGCGATCTCAACAAAATATAATAAAGTTTATTTATCTTGTCGTCTTAAATATGATTGAGTAGTATGCCAAATACACACCCCGACAAATTAATTATCACGTTGATAAATGGGAATATTTATATTATTCCCGAAACCTGTCCGATCGCTTTGAATGGATATGGTCAGCACCCTCATAAGAATCGCGCCGTTCGAGTTTACGATGGGACGAATGAACCATTGACTATGTTTTATTCTGATATTAAAGAAATGGACGTAATTAATCAAGATATTGAAGATTCCGATTTCAAACCGATTTGGGATGATTATAATACGTGGTTAAAGACGCCCATTGAGGAGCAAAAATAAAATGGGAATTTTAGATCAACTCTTGGAAAAGAAAGATTTGCGTATTTATTTGGACTTACGAATTCAATTACTCAAATCGATGAACTTATCTCATGTCAAGCCTCGGCGACAAGGACGTCTCCAAGATAGAATGTATGGGCGATTGAAAGAACTCCGCCTCTTAAAACAATTTCTCCAATCCAATCAAATTAAAGAGAAGGCAATTGGGATGTATCGAGATCTTCATACCGATCGATCTAAAGTAGTGAATTCGTCGGAACGAAAAGAAGCGTATGAATTCATCCCGTTAGATGAGATATAATTTTTTTGATTAAGTTTTTATAGTATGTAATATTAGATATTATTAGTATGTTTAAGTATCCTCTTTCATATCGTCCCGAAAACTTCCCGGCGGATGTGAAATATCCCGAAGTTGTAGCGTATTTTCTTAACTTAATTGAAGCAAAACAACTCACTCCCACGATTATTTGGGTGATGGGGTTCGGGAAAACGGAATTTCTACATGATTTATACACAGTATGTCAATCGAATAAGGTCTTTGCTACGTATCCCGCCGACAAACCGAATATTGAAATGCATGATTTTACATCGACAAAGAATGGCCCGACCGTTTATTTCAAAGATGAATTTGCTTCGCCCTTTTTATTTCATCCCCTTCGAATTAGTTATTTTCAACATATTCTTCGAACACCCGGCAATGGCGATCAAGAAATTATTGCATTGCAAAATCCGGTATTTCTCTTAAACTTCGAATCACTCTCGAATCAATTTGTCTTTGAGATCCCAAATATCGAACAACTCAAAAATATAAATCTCTTCAATGAAGGTAAACTCTAATGAAAAAGAAATCTAAACCCTCGTCCAACATGGACAGCAATAAGCGGGATGTTTGTATTTCGTTGATGGTATGTTTCATTCCCGCAGACGCCCCGGAGAATATGTTATCCCAAGATGAACTTCGCAAGATTCTTCACTATCTCACGAAGTTAGCCGATCGAGCCGAATCTACCCTCCCGAAGATTTTAGTCTTTGAAGGAGTTGCCGATCTCTTAGATTCAAAGATCATTTCGGCGATTGAGATCTGGAATCAAATGTGTCAAACGATTCTTCAAGTCATCGATCAACACAAGGACGAATTCAAAACTTTAAAGGATTATAACGATCTGAATCGCATCTTTGAAGAAGCCGTCCGGGTGAAGTTAGTTAACTCTTTAGTTGAGATGCTATCCCTATTGAAATCATAATTTTTTTGATTAAGTTTTTATAGTATGTTATACTATATCTTATTAACAAATTCGTTCTTTTTGAATTCGTTGGAATGAGCAGCATGAAAAAAGTCTATTTAAGCCTTATTTTGTTAGTTGTCGTTTTGAGTAATATTTCCTCGGCAACGGCGTTGACTGGGACCCGTCTCCAAGATGGTGTGTCCGATTTACATATCAAAGAAGATTTAACTTTCGAAACCCATTATCAAACTTCGAAAGATTTCATCAAATGGCAAATTACAAACAATAAAGCGATTGAAATTCAACTCCGCTTAACGTCAAATCCGTCGAATAAGATTGTTTTAGTCACACATATGTATGCGGTAATCTATATTGAAAGTCGGCAAGAATGGTACGATGATATCGAACAAGACTATATGGACGATTTCATCGAAGGTTCCACTCAAGGCGGGTTCTTTGTGAATTCATCCTATCCGTATCAAGAAACATTTTCCGTGAAAGGGTTGTCCGATGATTTTCTCACGATGTTGTGGTATGGTGCCCGGCGAGATTCAAACCCCGCAGTGCCTTGTAGTGATTATTCCCCTCGCCGAGTTTCTGAAGGCGATTTGATTAATAATTATCATGTCGTTGGACAAACATTATATATTGTCTTTGATATCTTAGTCAAACTCCCGACCGAAGAGTTCTATCATAAGTTTGCTGTGTCCGATAATATCTATATTGATCTCAACGGAACGGTGTTAGTCAATCAAGCCGATATCGTTGATATTGTGACGGAGAATACGGAACAAAATATCCCCGGGTATGAACCTTGGTTGTTTGTCGGGTTGTGTATTATTGTAGTCACTATCATTCATAAAAAGATCGGCAAGTCGCCCGATTAATTTTTTTTCTTAATTTTATGAGATTAGATAAGATACATATATTTAAATTCAATCATATCTTATTTTATAACATGGCAACATCCGTTCATTTTGATTTGTTGGAAATCAATGGGCAACCGCTTTTGATTCAAAAAGCCACGTTGAAATTATGTGCAAATTCATTACCGCAAGTGAGTTTCGTTGCCGTGCCTCGTCCGAAATCATCAAATAGTTCGCTGACATCGAATTCAGAAAGTATTGATTTGTTAAAATATTTAGCCGAACAACATTTGATGATTCAAATTGTCCCGCAGTTGAAAGAATAATCGAAAGATTTAAATACTATCTAATCTTATTACTATATGTTGACATGTTTTATATCAACAACTCTGTGTCTAAGTTGCTCACTACGACTTAAACAAGTCTTGAGGCTTTGTCCTCAGTTTATCATAACTGCTCACTATGATAAACACCCGAGAGTGTCTTTACGGCATTCTCGGTTCTTTCTTTTTCTTGTCTTCATAAAATTTAAATATGATTGTATATTATCTAATCATAAGTTAGAGTGATATCTAACCTATCAGTTGACTTGGATTTAACCTGTTATACGTCGATTGGATAAACATTGTTTCTCTACAACATGAATAAGTTCCCGCTGAGACTTGTTCATGTTTCTTCCGAGTCATTTTTCACGTCAATCTTTTCACGCAGCCGAGTCATTTTTCGCATCGAATTTCCGAGTCATTTTTCAGACCCGCTCTCCGGCCGAGTCGGTTTCCTTCCGAGTCATTTTTTGATCCTTTTTTCGCCCGATAGAAAGACATCGTTCTTAGTTGTTATCTCTCATCTTTCTTGTTATGAATTCGATGAAGAGATGATTGAAACATCGGGGAAGAATGCCTTATACAATCACACTTAATTTCTTAACTATAATCGAATTCACAAGGCAAGGAAAAAGAAGAATATCTCTCCCGAATTTCCCCCAACGATTTTTCCCGGGGTTAGGATGTGAAAATAGTGTCGGGAGGAATGTGGGGATTCCCAGTGGGAGGAGGGATCACCGGTGCATGGTTAGGTTGACAATTTTGTAAATTTGTTGAACCTACATAGCGATTTGTCAAGTCTACATACTATATTGTTAACTCTATATAGTATCTTGTCAAATCTACAATCCTTTATAAAGACTTTGCCACACCTATATAGTTGGTCGTCTTTAAAAATCTTTGTTAGTTCTACTTAGTTGGGCATAAAACCACCCCATTCCCAAGAACCATGAAGTGTTTCGCTGGGGTTTGGTCCTGCGCCACACTTTTTCACGATTTCGGTGTTTTGCATAATTTTTTCACACTAATATTAATCATACAGAGTATTTAAACTTTATCTTATCTTCTCCAACTGCCCACGGGTTGGTAGATATACCTACCTCGACTGGGTTGATATTATTAGATATGCAAAACTTTAAATACTCTGTAATACTATATATTCTTAGTGAAAAATCATGGTGTTGGAAAAACTTAAAACCGGGTCTGTAGTCTAAGGACCAGACAACCGAACCACGCTTTTCATCGCCGGTCGGCACAACGGTGGTCGAACGAGAGCCGGGCGTTCGAAACCGAAGCGATCCACTTCCTCGGGTCGCTGTCGATCGGGGCTGCTCCTCTCTGGATCTGCGCTTCCGTTGGCGGTCGAGGAAGCCATCCCCAGCCCCGTTTCCCGTGGACGGCGGTCACCACTTGCACCGGTGGCATACATTCGCTTTGTTGCGGTATGAGAGATTTTTGTTCTCTAATAATATATAATCATACTAAGTATTTAAACTTTGTTATATCTAATAAAATTTAATAAAAAAATTAATCGAATAAAAGATTTTTTATTGCGGTGATAAATTTTGTCAAATCTTGTATGTCTACAAAATTAACAATAGTTGAGCCTCGACTGACAGACATAATATTTGGAATCCAGATCACGGCTCTATTTTCTTCGAATTCATAATGAAGACTTTTCTTAATCGGGTCAAATTTAATATATTGACATTTGACTTTAAGTTCTCCTTCTTCGAACTTAATAATAACTATTTCAGGTTTTTTTGACATATTGCTCACGTTATATTTAGTATTACGAACTATTTAAACTTTATTATATTAAAAAAATTAGCGAGAGTTCCACTCTTTCTCTTCGTCCTCTTCCTCGTCCTGCTGTTTGGAAGCGGGTTTAAACATTTCTTGTAATTTCGAATAGACTAATCCCAAGAGTTCCTTCGTGATTAATAAGTTCGCAGGAAAGAAACCTTCGGACCCAATTTGATCCATACATTTTTGTGCGATGACTGTCGCAGTTTCTAAGTCTTTCGGCGAGATACGAGAAGAATACATCGTTTTGATTTCACTAAGTTCGGTGTCAAACATAGTTGCTCAACAATATAATATAATCATATCGAGTATATAAATGTTTGTATTTGATTTTAGCACAAAGTTTAAATAGTTGAGAAGATATAATATACTTAGTGAGTAAAAATGAGTTATGAATCATATATCTCTAACTTGGAAGATCAACATGAACGAGCCTGTCGGGAAGTTCGTAAAGAAATGAACCTCCCTCCTGATGATGGAAGCGCAGATTGTAGTACATTACCCTGCTGGAAAAATTGTCCTTTCAATTAAACTTTTTTTTGAATTCGTAATGTTTAAATATTACTAAATACTATAATATAGTAGTGAGCAAATATGCCCGATATTAAAAAAGTTGGACTTAACGCACAAATCGATCCTTGTGCAATATTGCAGAGTTTGAAAATCAAACCGCTTGATTTCATCCTTCCGTTATTGGGTGAGATAAATCAGGAGCCCGAACAAATCGAAACCATTGTATCGCATCTTAATCCCGAAATAGTCGTATCCTATATGACCGTTCATTATCAGGACGAATTAAAAGATGAATTCGAGGACGTTATTGAGGATGATCTTCGTACTAAGATCGAAGAGGACCTTTCGACCGATACGGAGTTTTTAAAAGAGTCGATCAAGAATTTATCGACTGAAGAAAAATTAGACCTTTTAGGAATTGTTGGCGAAGATTATTTCTCGGGACTCCCATTTCAAGAACAACTCAAGATTATTGATCGTTGTGGGATTTTGAAAAGTCTCTTTAAAGATCTTCGAAAGGAACTCCCGCTAACTTTCTCGAAATAAATTTTTTTGAATTCGTAAAGTTTAAATAGTCTCGATTACTAATATAATGTAGTGAGCAACGTATGACAGAAACTCCCAAACAAAAAGTGAATCCTAAACTTTTACTTCAATCGTTAGGACTCTCGTTGACCGATTTCCTTCGCCTTGCCGCCAAGGATGAAGATTTTGAATATGAAGAAGTCTTTAAAGCCTTCGATAAACAAGAATTAGATTGTGAAATACTCGAATACAGTCATGATGCTTTGTTAGGTGAACTAAAAGATGACATATTTAACCAAATTGAGGACCAAGACTTAGAATTTATAGTCAAACAATATCCTCAAAAACTAAAGAAATATTATTTAGAACAAATCCAAGATGATATTAGATTAGAGAATTTAACTAATCCCGATTATATTTGTGATTGTTTCTCTACTCTTTCACTTCAAGATCAATTCAAGATTATTGATCGTTGTGGTGTTCTTAACAACTTAATTAAACCCATCGAGGAATTACAAAAGAATCTCCCACTAACTTTCATAAAATAATTTTTTTGAATTCGTAAAGTTTAAATAGTCAGGAATACTAAATTATAATAGTGAGAACTAAAACTCTCACAAGTGAGCAACTATGGGAAACTGGTATATTACCGAAGAAGGATTTTATGTCAGCGGTGCAGGAGAAGAGTTCGATCATCTTCCCGCAGAAGAAGAACAAGAAGCGGTGGAAAACATCGCATTAGAATGCAGTCAAAATTGTGCCCATTGCACCCGAGGACAATTAGGTCTTTGTGGGGGACACGATGATGTGGACGAGGACGATGAACCCGAAGAGGATTCAGACGAGTTATAAACTTTTTTTTATTAAAAAAATTTAAACGATTTTTTGTTCAACCCGGATTTCGGTCGCCCCGGGAAAGTTCGCTTTGAAACGGGCTTTCGCCTTTTCGGGCTTTTCAGCATAATTGAACGGGACCATCGTAATGGCGATGCACCCATCGTGGAAACCTTTGACAACCCACCAGTTAGGCATGAGATTTCACCTGAAAAATGTTTTTCATACTATCTTTATGTCGTTTCAACTATTTAAATTTAATCATATCTAATATAACAAAGTTTAAATACCCTAACATCTATATTATACTTAGTGAGCAATAATGTTGAATGAACATGAACTCGAAAAATTGAATTCACTTCAACTCGAATATATTGTTGAATTGGTTCGCCTGAAGATCATCACCTTTGATCAAATCGCCGATCGCTTTACATCGGATACAGTAATTCAATATGCCGCCGAACGATATCTTGCCGAATTTAATGATCATGCGGTAAACAGCAAAGATATCATTAAACACTTTGAAGAAATTCATAACAGCGTTTATTTTGTCAGCAAAGTCTTAAATCAAATGTCAAAAGGACAATTGAAATTACTCAAAGAAGAATTATCGCCCGAAGTTTTTAAATAATTTTTTTAGATCATAAAGTTTATATAGTTCGTAATACTATATTATATTAATGAGATATAATCTCATACGTGAGCAACTATGAAAAAACTAACATTAAAAGAAAAGTATGCCAAAACGATGGCTCTCTTAGAAGGTGTCCAAACCCATATGAAGAAATTAGAATCCGATTTCAAAGAAGACTTTGAGAAAGTCTTTCAAGGCGGAACAAATAAGGATTGTGATGCAAAGTTAGAAGCCATCAAGAAAAAGACCGAAGCCGGGAATTCTGCCTTCTTTTCGTCTTTAGGATTTGTTGAAGGCTCCATCGAAGAAATGAACAAAATCAAAAATGAATAATTTTTTTCATAAAGTTTAAATACTCGATACGACTATATTATATTAGTGAGAAACAAATCTCACAAGTGAGCAGCGATGAATAACGCCGATAGGATCAAAATTTTTACGAGACAAAAAGATTTGTCTCAGAATATGGTCGATACTTATTCGATCTGCCAAAAAGAAACCCCTTCCCAATTTTGGGAAGCGGGCCTTCGATTTTACCAAAAGCAAGTGGATCACCTTCAATCCATGATTAATAAATTGAAGGCATAATTTTTTTCATATAACAAAGTTTATATAGTTGAGAAGACTATATATAATTAGTGAGAAACAAATCTCACAAGTGAGCAACTATGTCGTGGTTTATTACAGAAGAAATATTTTACATTTACGGCGCGTGTAGTCAAAATTGTGTCGATTGCACCCGAGGTCAATTAGGAATCTGTGCGGGTGTGAATTATGTGGACGAAGAGGAAGACCAAGAAAAGGGGGATGAAGATAATTAAACGCTTTTTTTATCATTATCCCGGCAGCGTTATTGCATATGATATTTATGCTAAGAATCTCCTGGCGGCTCGCCAAGCCCTTCGAGAATACTTAAAACTCACTCGCCTCCCTAACGGCACGCAAATCTAGGTGGCTTAATCAATTTTTTTATTACTATTTGAGATGAATTCTATGTTCGAATCTAATCCAATTTCAGGACCCTTCCTAGGGTATAACGCCGAACTGGTCCAAGAACAATTACGGGCCTTTAAAATCAATAATGAACGCCTCCATAAAGTCCTTCGGGAACAATTAGATCCTTTGCTACAGAAGTATCAGGCAAAGGTCCTTCAACATTTAGGTAAAAAGCAATAAAATTTTTTTATTATTTTTTAAAAGAAAGAAATAATTAATAGCCTTCAAACTGTCGGGTGGCTTCTCCCACTAAAATACCTCGATTATGGCAGCGCGTACAAGTCGCCACATATTGCCCCCATTCATCGATTTCTGTTTTAACATTTAATGAACTACATTTTGGACATTCTAATACGGTATCTTTTCGCATCATATACTTTTCCCCCTTCCATTAAAAAAAATTAGTTCGAATAAAATTGATGTTTCCCGTTCTCATGGAGACAACAGGCTTCTTTGCCATTACGATGATTCCAGTCGATTAAGGCTTGGAGTTCATCACAAATTGTTTTATCATGCTTATATTCTTTTCGAAATTTTAATTCGACACCAGCATACCAGATTGTGGGTTTGGGTTGTTCAGACATATTTGTTCACTAAGAAGTTTTTACTTCTTAATATAATATAGTAATATAAAGTATTTAAATCTTTGCATACTTAAAATAAATTGAAAAAATTAATTAGGATTTTTTGAAAGAATCATTTAGATAAATTGTATACCATTTTCCATTGAATTCGACATTATAAATATATTCTTTTATAACTTCAATCCCGAATTCAATTCGTTCCCGAAAGATCGACATAACTTTTTCATACATTAAGTTAAATTTTAAGTCTTTTGGTTCCCAGTATTTACCTAAACATCCACAACGACAACCGGGTTTCCCTTTATAGACTTGGGCAACATCTTCTTTTTTGAAAGGAAGATGATATCGTAAAGCATCATAACATCCCTTCTTACTGGGACCATCTCGTGGCATGTACGGTGAATCTCCAAATGGGAGAGGATCAACTTCGGCAACATAATATTCTTGTTTATTATACCCTGTAGGACGGACATTTTGACAAAATTCTTCAGGCGATTTTGCAACTCCTCGGGCGACTAAGTGAGAATCGCTCCGCCGGAACATTCCAAAACTTTTTACATCGGACATATTTGCTCACTAAGAAGTTTTACTTCTTAATATAATATAGTCATATCTACTATTTAAACTTTGTCATATTAGAAATAAAGAAAAAATTATTTCTCCCACGGGTTTCCTAACTTCGGCATTTCTTTCGGGGTGAAAGGATGTTCCCCATAAGGCAAAGGATCGACTTCTGTAATATAATAGTCTTTTAAAGTATATCCTACATATTTGACTTGGTCAAAGAACTCTTCCTCGCTATGTCCTCGACCTCGTGCATACAATTTATCGTCTGCTCTTGAGAACAGACCCCAACAACGGAATTCTCCATAAGGCATAATTGTTCACTTGAGAAGTGTTTCTCTAATATACTATAGTATTACATACTATATATACTTTATCATACAAACAAAAAGAAAAAAATTATTGGACTGGCGGAACTATATAGTCGACTGCCTTCTGGGCTCGCTGCGCTGCAAAGATTAAGGCTTTTTTATGATCTTTGATATAGGTCAACCAATTTTGTAAATATGCCACA
>Ga0172381_10006288_pt1 | contig 11920 bp, 12 predicted proteins | sample Leawel6488metaG_FD_119754 | JGI IMG/M metagenome (GOLD analysis project Ga0172381, IMG submission 119754) | Leachate microbial communities from a municipal landfill in Southern Ontario, Canada - Leachate well 64-88 metaG | ecosystem: Engineered > Solid waste > Landfill > Unclassified | place...
TGAATGACAGGGCTATCTTACGGCTATGGCGCGGCGCATTAAGAGCATTATAGAGCTTGAAACCCAATAAGAAAAACCTTTGTCCTGAGGGCAGAGGACAAGCCGGATGATTGATGAAATATTGATGGCCTAAGCAAAAGAGGGGACGTTTATCCCTGAAAAGGCGGCAGTAATTGGCTCCTAGCGGTTCGTAAAAGCTGATCAGGCGATCTGGCCCGTATTCTCTGACAAGCCGGCTGATCTGCCGCAAGGAAGCCAAATATTCGGGAATCTGAGCCAATGAACTCCAGATACTGGGTAATATCCTTATGCCCCGGCCCTCCTTATCCAGGGAAAAGTGCGGGCTGACGAAAGTAAACAGAGGGACATCGATTTGTTCCTGGAAGAACGCAGGCAATTTTTGGCCGATCCGGACGCCGACGATTATAGCTACAATCCGGTGCCCCCGGCTTTCCAGCTTTTTTTTGAGAGTGAGAGCCTGCGTCATATGCCCTCGGCCTTCGCCTTGGACAAAAAAGAGGTATTTCATATAGTGAGCGGGTAAGGGGAATCGAACCCCTATCTTCAGCTTGGAAGGCTGACATAAAAACCATTATACGATACCCGCCTGGGCCGTCTTAGCCGTTAAGACTAGGGCGGCGCTGCGTTCATATTATAAAATAATATCCGCTAAGTCAATCATTTAGTATCCTTGATGGATGCGATGAAAAAGAAGCCGGACAACATGATGATGGATAAGAAAAGGAAGAGATATTGGAGAGGGAAGAAGAAGAGGGTGCCGATGGCCAGGAGCGACCCTAAGGTATGGCCCAAAGGCGTAGTAGTCCGGAAGATATTGATATCATCAGCATCTTTGACACTGACGATCTTGAAGAAATAGGTCTCGCGCATCGCTTCGATCAGAGCAGCGCCGATCCGGCTTAGGAATAATACGGCCGCCCAGAGCCAAGCGGAGGGGACGGGAATATAATAGAATAGGAAAAGAGAAACGGATAGAATCAAGAAACCGGTGATTAGCAATTCTTTTTCTCCCAGATAACGGTCGGCTATTATTCCGGCAGGGATTTCTACCAGTACGAAGGGAATGAGCATGATAGAGAATATCGGTCCCAGGACTTCCCAGCTCATGCCCATATTCTGGAAGAGATAAAGCGGGACGTAAATGACAGCTGAATTGAAAAATATCTGGAGCAATAAGGCGACGAAGAAGATCCCCCGGAGATTCGGTTTGGTCCACATCCTTTTGAACGCCAGGCCGAAAGATAAACGCTTGTACTTGTTGTGGTCTTGCAGTTTCCGGCCCTCGTATAGGAAGGTCAGGAAAAAAGGGATCGTCAGGCTAGCCGCAATCAAGAAGATCAGAGTGTATTCTCCTTTTCCGATCAGAAGATAGGCGGCTAAGGTCGGCGATAGTATCCAGCCGATATTTATGAAAGTGAAATAGATAGACCGTATCTTGCCGGTTACCGCGTCGATAGAGAAGTCTTCTATCAGGAAATCCATATTGATCCAGATCAGGTTGGAACTGATAGTGAAGAGAATGATGGAGACTAGCGCCAAAGCGGCATTAGTCGATATTGCTAAGCCTAAGAGGGAACTGGCGTATAGGATCAGGGATATCTTGGTAAGGAAATAATTAGATAGTTTCCTGATCAAGCCGGGGAAGAATAAGATGGCTAAGACTGACAGCAGATTAGCTAGGATAAGATAAGCGCTCATCGCCTGGACGCCGACGAACTGGCCCAGGAAGTTCGATTGGATATAAGCGGGAAGAGCGCCGGAAAAAGCCAAGATCAGGCCGAGAGAATATAATATAAAAAGATTGCGGTTATTCTTGACCGACAGTTTTTTTGGTTTTGGCATGTTGTTTTTTCAATAATAAAGTGAACAAAATGATCAATATCAAACTGGCTATCTGCGGCCAGCGTAAGCCGGCGATGACCGGAGCGTCGTCTATCCTGATGAATTCCAGCGAGAACCTCAATAAGGAGTATAGTATCATATAAGCGCTGACGGAACAAACGTAAAAGCCTTTCCTATCCGCTCTTTTTTTATCGGATCGCACGTTCCATATTATCAAAGCCAGTCCGATCGCTAGGCAGCCGAGGCTTTCATAGAGGAAGGTCGGGTGGAAGAAAGAAGAGCCTATATATTGCCAGGGGCGATTTGCCAGATCGATCGGTATGCCCCAAGGGAGGCTGGTCGGCAAGCCGAACAATTCCTGGTTAAAATAATTTCCCCAGCGTCCGATCGCTTGGCCGATCACCAGGCCGGGTACTAGCAATGAACTTAAGCGCCAAAAATCTATCTTATGGCGTTTTGAAAAAAGCCAGATGATGGCCAAACCGGCCAGGATAGAGCCATGGATAGCCAGGCCGCCCTTCCAAATTGCCAGGATCTGTCCAGGATGTTCATAATAATAAGGAAGCTGCAGCCCGATATCATAGAGGCGCGCTCCGGCTATCCCTCCGATGATCAACCAGAAAGAGAGGTCGAAAATCAGGTCAGGATCGACCTCGTAGTACTTAGCCAGCCAGAAGCTGATAGCTAATGCCGCTAAGATGCCTGATACGATGAATAGCCCATACCAGTGGATAGTGATATGCCCGTAAGAAATCAGGATGGCCTGGGGTTGGAAAGTATGCAAGAAGCTCAACATACTTAGATTTTAGCAATTTTAAGACCCACTCGCAACTGATAAATAAAAAACAAGGGCTAGCTAGCCTTTGTTTAAAGGTGCGGACGGAGAGACTCGAACTCTCAAGGGTCGCCCCGCTAGCTCCTAAGGCTAGTGCGTCTACCAGTTTCGCCACGTCCGCGCAATTTTATCTTAAACGATTATTTTTATAATGTAAAGATTATGCTATAATACAGAAATAAATAAGAAAATACAAAGTATAAATTATTTTTTATGTTAAAGAACAAATTCGTCCATTTCTTCAAAGAGCTATCGATAAAGGATGTCCCGCAGGTCGGCGGCAAAAACGCTTCTTTGGGAGAAATGTACGGGCATCTGACTAAGAAAGGGATAAGGATACCTAACGGTTTCGCCACCACCGCCTCCGCTTATAATTATTTCTTGGAATCTACCGGCCTTAAGAAGCAGATTAAAGATATCCTCAAGGGCCTGGATACGAAAGACGTCAAAGATTTGATGCGGCGCGGCGCGGAAATCAGGAAATTGATAATCGCGACTGAAATGCCTAAAGATTTCCGGGCGGCGATTACCAAGGCCTATCGGGAATTGTCGGCTGAATATAAGACTAAGAATCTCGATGTCGCGGTCCGGTCCAGCGCTACGGCTGAAGATCTGCCGGACGCCTCGTTCGCCGGACAGCAGGAGACTTTCCTGAACATCACCGGAGAAGCTGATCTCCTTCTCGCCGTCCGCAAATGCATCGCTTCGCTATTTACGAACCGAGCGATCTCCTATCGCGTCGATAAGAAATTCGATCATTTTTCTATCGCCCTTTCCGTGGGAGTCCAGAAGATGATCCGGTCCGATTTAGGCTCGTCCGGCGTAATGTTCACTATAGATACTGAGTCCGGTTTCCGGAACGTCGTCCTGATCAATTCCATCTTCGGCTTAGGAGAAAATATCGTCCAGGGCCATGTGACGCCGGATGAATTTTACGTTTTCAAGCCGACCGGGGCGATCATATCGAGGACGACGAGCCGTAAGAATATCAAGATGGTCTATAATCTGAAAGGCAATAATCCGGTCAAGAATGTGCCGGTAGCGCCGGCCGACCAGTCCCGTCCGTCGCTCAGCGATCGGCAGGTTCTCCAGCTAGCCAGATGGGGGATGCTGATAGAGGAGCATTATAAACGGCCGATGGACATAGAATTCGCGCTGGATGGACGGACTGGCGAACTCTATATCATCCAGGCTCGTCCGGAAACCGTCCAGAGCCTGAAAGACCTGATGGTCGTGGAAAAATATAAATTGGCAAAAAGAGGACGGGTCATCGTTTCTGGACAGAGCGTCGGCAATAAGATCGGAGCGGGTAAGGCTAATCGCATGATGAGCGTCAAAGATATCAATAAATTCAAGCCGGGCCAGGTCTTAGTGACCGATATGACCGATCCGGATTGGGAACCGATTATGAAGATCGCTTCAGCGATCGTGACCGATAAAGGAGGGCGCACCTGCCACGCCGCCATCGTTTCCCGGGAACTAGGGATCCCTTGCGTGGTCGGCACCGAGAAAGCCTCCGTCAGGATCAAGACCGGCCAGTCGTTGACGGTCAGTTGTGCTGAAGGAGAAGAAGGCTTCGTCTATGAGGGGAAATTGAATTTTAAGGTCGATAAGACGGACATCAAGAATCTGAAGAGGCCTAAGACTAAGATCATGATGAATATCGGTGAACCGGACTTAGCTTACGTCAATTCTTTCCTGCCTAATGACGGGGTCGGCCTAGCTCGACTCGAGTTCATCATCAATAATTATATCAAGATCCATCCCTTGGCTCTGATAAATTATAATAAGCTGGCTGACCGCACGGTGAAGGCACAGATCGACAGCCTGACGGCAGGCTATAAGAATAAGGCTCAGTATTTTGTAAATCGTCTGGCTCAGGGCGTCGCTACGATAGCCGCCGCTTATTATCCTAAAGATGTAATTTTGCGCCTGAGTGATTTTAAGACCAATGAATATGCTAATCTGATCGGCGGGAAAGAATACGAGCCAATCGAGTCTAACCCGATGATTGGATTCCGCGGCGCTTGCCGTTATTATTCCCCTTCGTTCTTGCCGGCCTTCCGTTTAGAGTGCCAAGCTATCAAGAAAGTCCGCGATGACATGGGTTTGAAAAATCTGAAGGTGATGATCCCGTTCTGCCGGACAGTGGAAGAGGGCAAGAAAGTCCAATCCATCATGGCCGATAACGGGCTGAAAAGAGGACAGAACGGCCTGGAAATATATGTGATGGCGGAAATACCATCTAATATAATATTGGCTGATAAGTTCTGCCAGATTTTTGACGGTTTTTCGATCGGATCGAATGACCTGACCCAGTTAACTTTAGGCATCGATCGGGATTCGGGCGGCACTTTGGCCGTAGCCGGAGTCGCCAATGAAAAGAATGAGGCAGTCAAGGAATTGATCAGGCAATTGATCAAAGTGGCCAAGAAATATCGTCGTAAAGTAGGCATCTGCGGCCAGGGGCCGAGCGATTTTCCAGATTTCGCCGAATTCTTAGTGGCCGAAGGGATCGATAGCTTGTCTTTGAATCCGGATACGGTAGTGAGCACTACTATCGCTATCGTCCAGAAGGAGAAACAGTTGCGCCGCAGCAAGGGGATACTCAGCCTGTTCTTCTAAGTTCTGATAAAAAATAAATAATAAAAAACACTCTGGGTCCAGAGTGTTTTTTATTATGTCTATTTAAAAATTATCTTATTCGATCACCTGGATCTTAGCGGTTTTGACGCCGAAATGGATGGCAGCGTGTTTCTCCTTCATCCAGACATCGACCCGATCGGGGTGCTTCTTATTCATCCGATCCCTGACTACGAAGACGCGGTCGCCGAATAATTCCGGAATCTGGACCTTGGTGCCGAACTTAAGGAAGTTGGCGGCGATAGTATCCTCTTGGCCATGTTTACAGACGTTGAAGCCGTTAGCGGTCGTGCAAGGGTCATCATCGGTCTGAGCAGCCTCAGAATTATAAGCAGTAATGACATGGACGCTGGTTTTCAGGACTTTGTTGGCTGGAGGGGCAGCCGGGGTTTTATCTCCTGGCCGGACGGCAGCCGGAGAGGCTGGATTAGGGGTCAGAGCGGGTCCAGAGGCAGAAGGCCTGTTTTCTACGGGAGAAGCTAGCTTGGAGGCCTCTTTGTCTATATCGGCGTCTTTGATTATCGAATCGTTGGTAATCAGCTCTGCATTTTCCGCTTTGGCCTGGTTTACGGCTTCATCGGCTAGAGCCGGGGCATAGAATAGGACGAATTGAAAGATACAGGCGATAATTATCAATAAAATTAGCTGCTGTCGGCTACTGAGAGGCACGATCTCCTCTTTTATAATCTGGAGCATTTTCATATTTTATTTAATATTAGCTAGATTAAAAAATCCCTACTTTATCATATGACATGATAGTTAAGCAGGGATTTTCTTAACTGCTAAGCTTAGCATGAGAGTGCATAAAAGTCAATGCATAACTTGTGGATAAGCTATTGACATATTTTACTAAATATGATATTATTAGCTAATAGTCAAGAAGAAAACATCGTTTAAAAAACGACTATTTCTGTTCGTTGTCAATTGAAATCAAAGTAAAAAATAAACTATAAACTAAAGGAAAGGGTAAACGTCATGAAAAAGACATTATTAGTACTCGTCGCGTTGTTATCAGTCAATTTTTTTATCGGTTGCGCCGCCTCCGAGTTCGGTAGCGAACAGGCGGACAACAGGATATACCAAGCGGGCAGGCAGATAGAGGAAAAAGAATCTATCCTTGGCTCACTTGAAAAGAATCTAGCTGATAGCACAATGACCTACTCTGACAAAGTAGAGATCAGACAGCGGATTGCTGAAATCAAAGTTCAGATTTATGACTTGGCAAAACTGAAAGATAAAATAGCTCTGGACTACATCAGCTCATCCGGCATACCAGATGAATTAACCCCCTCTGAAAAGATTCGACGGCAGATAGCTAACATAGTTAAAAGAGAGGCCATGGTGATAGCAAAGATCAACAAAAATCTCTCTTCTACTGAAGCCACCGCCGACGGTTATAAAGTAATACTGGATAACCAGTATTATATGCCGATCACTTTTGCTTTTTCTTCTCTAAATGGTGGTGAAAGAACGGCTTTCAATCTGGAATCAGGAAAAAAAGCCACCGTTTATTTGCTACCGGGTACATATGAGGTAACTTTTCTAAGCGGCGGAACGCAAATCGGCATCGCTCAAAAGATGACGATTGATGGTCAGAAGAGAGTTTATCAAGGCGAAGAATGTTTCAACTTCGCTTATATGCCCAGCAGGTAAGTTAGTAAATAAAAGTCTACAAAAAAGGAGCCTCTATACTATAGGCTCCTTTTTCATATCCATTTTAAATATTTTTACCCGCCCGTTCCGCCCTGTACTCCTCCGGTCCCGCCGAAAGGCAGATATCGGAAGACGAAATAAGTTATGCCATAGGCCGCCAGAACGATAATCAGGCCGATGATAGCGGTCTTTAATGTTTCTTGGGCTTGTTTGACGTTCTCTTCATTGCCTTGGGCCGTCATCCATTTGAAACCGGCTAAGACGATCAAGATGATGAATACTACTGCTAGGAGGCTCAAAGCTCCTTTGATTACGGTAGCGACTATATCGCCGATGCTGATCGAGGAAAAGCCCGCTTCAGTCTTCACTTCGCTGGCGAAATCTTTGGCGGTATTAGTATCGATCAAACCCTGCGCGGCGGTCGAACTGATAGTAGAAACGATAATGACTAGGGAGAAAAAAGAGGCGAATATTTTTTTCATATTTTTTATTTTTTAGCCCAAGATGAACTTTTCTAAGATGAATGTCCACATCGCCCAAGCGGATAAAGTGACGATCAGGCCGACGATCGCTCTTTTGATATAGTTTTTGGCTTTTTCGATCTTCTGTTCATTGCCCTCGGCTAACATCCATTCGTAGCCGCCTAGGATTATCAGGATTATGAAGATTCCGCCCAAGAGGCTGAAGGCGGCCCTGATGACCGTACCGACTATGACCGGCAAGGATGACTGCTGATAGCCGCCGCCTTGAGCGACCGTGTTAAGCATGTCTAAAGAAGACGAAGCATTATTCGAACTGCCCGCCGCGAAGACGAAATAAGGCGATATCAGGAGAGCGGTCAGGAATAGCAGGGAAACGATTGGCTTTAGATGTTTTTTCATAATATTTAGCTTAATTCGTACCGAAGATTTTGACAAAAAAATAGGTCATGGCATAGGCACCGATGACGACAATCAGGCCGATTATTGCTTCCTTGATAGTTTCTTTACCTTTTTCGACATTCTTTTCGTTGCCGCCGGCCATCATCCAATTCACGCCGCCGTAGATCAGAAGGAGGATGAAAAGAGTGCCGATAAGAGACAATATTATATAGATAACGCCGCTCAAAGTGCCGGTGAAAGTGGTGGCGGGATTGTACGAGTTGCCTGCGGCTTTATCAAGAGTCGATCCGAAAGCATCGCTTAAGTTCGCTCCAGCTTGAACCGTCCTAGCTAGCACCAGGGCGGATAGGCCGGATATTGCCGATAGCATTTTTTTCATAGAATAATCAGACCAGGGTCTGAGTGCTGAAGTATTTGATCACGAAATAACTGATAGCGTAGGCCGCCATTACTATTACTAATCCGATAATGCCGGCGGTAATGATATTTTTCGCTTCGTCGACTTTAGCTTCGTTGCCGCTGGCTAACATCCAGACGATGCCGCCGTAAATCATCAAGCCCAGAAAGACTACACCCAAGAAAGTCAGGACTTGGCCGACGACTTTGCTAGCCACGCCCTCCGGGGTAAGGCTTTTGAGATAGTCGCTATATCCAGCTTGATTAGCCGTCTTGTCTAAGCCGCTTTCCGCGTTAAAATCATAAGCTCGCGCAGATAGCATACTGCCTGTGAATATGATTATTAACAGGATCGAAGCTGAGATTAGATTCTTTACTTTATTTTTGGTCATTATTGCGCGAATTTATTGCCCAAGAAGGCAGTTATGGCGTAAGCGGCAAAGACGATTATGATGCCGATCGTCGCGTTGACAAGAAGAGTCTTGGATTGGGTTATCTGTTGGTCGTTACCGGCAGCCGTCATCCACAGGATACCGGCATAGATCATTAATCCTAAAAAGAGGACACCGATGAACGAAAGGACAATCCCGATAATTTGGCCGGTCTTAGTAGCTAAAAAATCCGGACCGAAATCTTGGCTAGTCTGTTCATTAAAAGCCTTGACTTTACCGGCCGTTTCATTCAGGCCGCTCAAAGTGTTTTGTAGATTTTGAGCTTGGGCCGCGATAGAAAATAGAGCTGACGAAATAAGCAGGATCAAAGAGGCTAAAAATATTTTCTTTTTCATAATTAAGAAATATCTTATTTACTGCTTTAAATACGAAACTGGTTCCTATTTAAAGCAGTAATCCCCATTTTCGATGAGGATTACTATTTTCCCTTTAGGTCATAGCAGTGTTAAGGGAGTTGATAACGTAAGTCGCGATGGCCCAAGAAGCTAAGATGATTATTAAGCCGATCACACCAGCGCCTAATAATTTTTTGGCCTCTCCAGTCTTCTCTTCGTTGCCGCCAGCTGTCATCCATTTGAAACCGCCTAATAAGATGATGCCTACCGCGATAACGCCCAAGAAGCCCAAGGCTAGGTTAATAACGCGGCCGATAACAGTTCTCGGATCAGTGCTGGTCAGAGAATTATTTAAGCCGTTTTGAACCTGGTTCAAGCCTGGGTCAAATTGTGCCGAGGTAGTAGAGACGAAAATCGGTAAGACTAATAGGGAGACGATTACCAAGGAAATTAAATGCTTAGAAATTTTTTTCATATTTCACCACCTTTCTAGTTTTTATGATTTTTAAATTTTATACCTTTAATTTTAGCACATTATTTTAAACAAGACAAATAAATCCGGCTGTGCTAATATATCCTTAGAATAGCCTATATTAGCCGGTTTTTATGCCTAATTTTTTCAGAAAAGTCAATTTTAATCAGATTTTTTGGTTTTTGTTTTATTTTTTCATATTTTGCCTCCTCCTGCATAATTCCTATAACTATCTGGACCCAGACTTCGGTTGGCATCTGCAGGTCGGACACGAAATATCCTTAAGTAGTCAGGTCCCGAATTGGAACCACTATAATTATGCCTCTCCCGGCACCTGGGTAGATCATGAGTGGCTGTCTAATCTTTTATTGTATTTAGGGTTTGAGCAGGGCGGATACCTGTCTATATCGATATTCTTCGCTCTTTTAGTGGTCATCGTATTATGGCTGCTAGAGAGATGGGCTCGCCGGATCTGGCCGGATATCCCGACTGGTCTCTTGGTTTTTTTATCTGCTTTGGGGATCGTCGCCTCGCTCCCTCATTTCGGCATACGCCTGCAGGAATTGAACCTGCTGTTCTTATTGGTATCCTTCCTGATTATTGATCGCTACGATCGGTCTAAAGACTGGCATATTCTATTATTTTTTCCGCCGCTCTTTTATTTTTGGGCTTGTCTACACGCCGGATTCTTGATCGGCCTGTTTGTCCTAGCCTCCTGGTTAGCGGTCAAGATCGGGCAGCGGCTTTTAGCTCGATTCTGGCCGAGGCCGGAAATAGATCTTTCTAACCTTTTGCAGAGAAAAGACGCCCTGATATTCTCCGGAGTGGCCGCGATATCCTGCTTAGTGACCATGGCGACGCCTTACCGCTTGCAGCTATACTCTTTTTTGAGCGGATATGGCAGCACTTTTTATCAGTCGCACATCCAGGAATGGCTGCCTCAATCCGCTTTTCCTTTTTATTATTGGCAGCTATTCTACCTGTCGCTGGTGATCGGCTTATCAGGACTTTATATATATGAAGCCTTCACCCAAAGGAGGCCTGTCAAATTGGATCTTTGGCAATTATTCTTAACGGTAGTATTCGTCGCGCTCAGTTTCAAATCCCGTCGGCATTTTCCCTTGATGTTCGTCGCTACCTTCATCTGGCTGACGCAGGCTTGGCGCCATACTTTCGGCAGCCTGACAAAGAAGCCTGGCGGTAAGGGCATCAATCGTTGGTTGGGCCTTTATCTTCTTTTCTGCCTCTTGATAGTATCCGCTTGCCAACTAATCCAAACCCGGTTTACTCCCGATCCATCGCAGGCCTTCTGCGATGATTATCCTTGCGGGGCGGTCCGATTCCTGCGGGCTAATCAGGACCTGCGGCAAGCCAGGATGTTCAATGATTATGGCTGGGGCGGATATTTGATCTGGCAATTGCCTGATTGGCCGATATTCATAGACGGCCGTTTGCCTCAGACGGCCTTAGCCGGGCATACTTATCTGGAGGAATATTATGAATTTTCCAAAACGGATGAGGGTATCGCCAGAAAATTGGATCAATATGATATCCGTCTGGCCCTGATACCGGCTCGGATCAAGGCGATCGAGGCGAAGAACTGGGAGAAATTCCTTTTCGGCATCAGGGATGAAGAGCTGAAGCCCAATACTAATCTGCGTGATTATTTCTATAAGACTAAGAGCTGGCGATTGATCTATAATGATAGATCGGCCTTGCTTTTTAAACGTTTTGATTGATATGCTGATAGATTTCTGTCTGCCTGTTAAGAATGAAGAAAGGATTTTGCGGGATAATGCCTTGAAGCTCAAGGATTTTTTAGCAGGAATCAAACCTGATTATGGTTGGCGCATAGTGATCATAGTGAACGGTTCGAATGATGCTTCTTTTTCTATCGCCCAAAATCTGGCTTCTGATTACCCCGATCTTTTCCTAGCTAGAGTTTTGCCGTCGGGCGGAAAAGGGTTGGCCCTCAAAGCTTATTTTCAGGAAAGTCCGGCGGACATCTTAGCTTTCATGGATATTGATCTGGCTGTTTCCTTGGAGCATATCCCCTCCCTTCTGGAACCTATCTTGAAGGATGAGGCGGATCTGGCCATCGGATCACGCCTATTGTCGGGTTCTCGGACGGATCGCTCTTGGTGGCGCGGTCTCAGCTCACAGGGCTATAATTATCTGGCTCGCCTATTCTTCAATCATGGGGTCCATGACTTGCAATGTGGGTTCAAGGCCATGAAGCGCGATCTTTTCCATCGTCTATATGATTATTTTTTGGATGATAAATGGTTTTTCGACACTGAGCTGATCGTTTTTGCCAGCCGGCTAGGTTATCGGATCGTGGAGGTCCCGGTCGATTGGGAGGAAAGCCGTTACGCGGTCCGGAAAAGCAA
>Ga0172381_10006290_pt1 | contig 11920 bp, 12 predicted proteins | sample Leawel6488metaG_FD_119754 | JGI IMG/M metagenome (GOLD analysis project Ga0172381, IMG submission 119754) | Leachate microbial communities from a municipal landfill in Southern Ontario, Canada - Leachate well 64-88 metaG | ecosystem: Engineered > Solid waste > Landfill > Unclassified | place...
ACAGTTATATTTCCACTTCCAACATTTTTTATATAGATCAATTTCACAATATTTGCATCAAGATTTATTGTTATTGTTCCGGTACATAGTAATAATATACCTTCATCCGCTCTTGTAACGGTATAATTTGTTGAAACAGATGTGCTTCTCACCCCGGTATTTATATCGCTTATTATCCAAGTGCCATCTAAACTATCAACAAAGGTTACAGTGTCACCAGGATTTATCACATGGCTTGCATTTTGAACATAGTTTACACTTTGGCCCGATATCGTTATAGGGTTCCCTGCCCCCAAAAGAGGAAGATTGTAAAAAATTAGTTCTCGGCATTCGTTATTATAAAGAGCTGGTAATTCAACGGGAAATTCTCCATTTTCACTATTGCAGATAATATGCACGTGCTCCGCAACCGGACTAATCTTACCGATTAAAACGTTGTCGGAGGGTGAAAGGTGGAGTCTTTGTCGCGAGTTCATTTTTTGTTAATCGACCCAACTAATAACTTGATAATCAAGGCCGCCAAATCCTATCCCTGTAGAAAGTGGCATTTTATACAGAGTATTTATAATAATATACGACTGTCCAACTACGCATCGTAAAAGCCCCATTTCGTAAGTTCCATTATTTAAAATTGAGACTGGTTGAAAAATTGCATTTTTAAATGCAAATTTAGACGGCATGCCTTTAATGTATGTAGTCGTTTCACTTGTCACTGTCCCGTAAAGAGAAGGTATATAAAGAGTTGTTAATTTTCCCACTTTTACCACTTTGGCTGTTCCATGCGCTAAATAAGTGGTACCATCGTATAGAGTGTCATTAAATGTTGTATCTTCGTAAGCTAAAGAATCTAATCCGTTTGTAGTAAAGTATGCAGCTGCAACCCTTCCTGAGAAAGTGCCAGTAGTGGCGTTAATTCCCTTTGTACTCTTTAAGCTGTCTACCGTTGCGGTAGCGGTAAAGGTTGCTGAAGTACCAAATACTGCGGAAGAAAATCGGCCATAAGTAGCAGAAATACCTTTAGTAATAGCGAGAGAATCACCAAATAGTAACGAAGAGAATCTTCCTATTGTGGCAGAAATTCCCTTTGTACTCTTTAAGCTATCTATTGTTGCAGTGCCACCAACTTTTAAATTAGTTGAAATACTTCCCGAACCATTCACTGTAAATGAACTATCTCCTGTAAATCCATTAATAACCCATCTTCCACTTTTATCAAATCCGCCCCATAGCGCACAAGGGTATCCACCTGCAAAATAAATACCTCTGGTAGCGTTTGAGACATTTGTCCTAGCCTGAAATATCAAATTGCCATATTCTAAAAATGGAGCTGCCGCTCCACCTTCATTGGATTTGTAAATGGATGGTAATATAGATCCGGATATATAATTAGATGCTCCAGTATTTAAAAATAACGTATCAATATAGGATACATTAGCAATTTCTTTTTTAGCATAAATTGTTCTTGTGCTAAGAGAATCTCCTTTTAAAAATCCACTCATAGTAATGGTATCCATTCTAACTTTACCACCAATAGTGTCGATATTCATCCAGTTAAACGCCATCCCATGATCAGAAAACGATGTTATTCTTGTGAACTTATTATTTACTGTGTCAATAACTCTGTTGATTCCATTTTTTAAAGAATCTTTATTTGCATTCAACCCAGCGGATGCAACAACTGCCCCCGGCACTGATGTGTAAGTTGTCGTAATATGATCCAATGAAAACGCTAAAGAAGCAACTATAACAACCAGCAACATTATTTTTTTCATAAAAAATTTCCCGTTTCAAGTTCTGCAATTATGGTTAAATTCATTAATTTAAAATCCTTATCATTGTCTAATTGATATATTTCAACATAGCACGACCTGCCGTTTAATCCATCTTTTAACTTTTTCTTTGTAACCGCAGCGTTTTCTATTGGGTAATACGACGCATCATAAACGCTTACGTCGTATACCGCTATTTCTCCCCCAGACGGATTGCTTGAATTAAATGCTATGTTTCCACTATCTTTTTGTAACCTATCTGCAACAACTAATTTTATTGAGAATCTTGCAAGGTTTTGATGTAACGCATACACCCTTTTAAACCAACATACACCCAACATACTTGGTAATTCTATCTTGCTTCTTACCATAGCAACTGCACTTGTCAGTGTATCGTAAAATGTTCCATCGCAGTTATAAACATTTATTGACTGATCGGTAATTTTAGATTCTTGATAAATAATAGGTTTAGATAAATGCGATTGCCCAATAAATACAGTATTATTTGATGTTTGCACGGTGCAATAATTTCCTGAAAATGGCTGGAATTCCCATGATAAACGATTATCTTCAGGAGAGTTATAATACATTGTGTCAAGATTTAGTATTGCATGTTTATTATTTACAACTTCGCTTACCGTTGAGTCTCTGTAAAGTAAATGGTATTCGTTTCTTAATCCTCTTCGATAAACATAAGCGCACGGTTGAAAGTTCGGATCTGCATTAAACGTTGCATCTATTTTATTTTTAATTGGATACGATAAGTCATAATTTGTAAACTGTCCACCAACAAATATTCTCACACCGTCGTTAGTTAATCCTATAACGCCATTATTCCATCTTGCCACCGTCCTCATGTATTCAAAGTGCCATCTCGGTTCGATAAGGTATGTCGCAGCGGTGGGATCTGCAGAGGGTATTATAAGTATTCCCGATTCGGTGTTTATATACAGATCCAATCCAACGCTGAATATCCCCTTCAATTTATATGGAGTTACCACATAATTTTTTGCCCTGAATATCTCAAGATTATATTCACTATTTGATACTTTGTCAGAATAGTAGATAATATTATCTTTAGTTATCCAGATACGATTACTGAATGAATAAATATACTCACCATTTGGAGGTAGCCCATTGTCGAGAGCGTCGTATTCATAAACAAGAGAAGTGTTTTTTGCTGATGCACTTGATATCACAAAAGTTGTTGTAGTATTATCATTTGTTGCATAGAAAAAATAATGTATAGCTTCACCGGCAGTTGTTCCTTTTATCCATATTACTTTCTGGCCAACCTGAGCATCAGAACTATTTAAAAAGTTAGATATCGTTATTCTATTGTTGCCACTTCCCAGGGTCACAGTTCCAACAAGTTGACCTTGACTATACAACTTATCAACATCACTTACACGCCTTCCGTAAGAGGCGTAAATTGAATAATCGCCATCCGCTAAACCTACACCTGCAGAAGCGGCAGCGGTAACGCCTGAAGGGGCTACTATTCCAACACGATAAGTACTATCACCTTCACATTTTACTACAGAGGCCCCATTACATATCCAGTGTTTACCATGAGAATCACACGACCATCCTTCACCAGATCCAGACATGGAATACTTTGATGTGATATCACCGATACCAGTACCAGAGTAGTCTACTTCGTAAAGAGTTCCACCAGACAATGCAATTAATCTTTCCGTACCATTATAATCACGATACATTGAAAGCATCTTTAAATATGTTGTGAAGGTAGTTTCGCCAGTAAGACCGGTAACCCCTGGATATTTTTCAATACCTGATCTTTTAAGTATAAATCCTTCTGATTCGGGCTGTACTTGATTGCTTCCAATGCGTAGTGGATGTTCAACAGAGTTTACCCCACCTGACATATCGGTAAAATCAATTGTAATGTACTTCTTTGAACCTTCAGGCATATTACCCCACGTAATCAGTATCGTTGCTTATGTTTATCGGAATAACCCCATAACCGCCCTTATCGAGCGAATAGTTTGGAACACACACTGGAAACCCGTTTGCATCGTTTATTTCAATAGAAATATCTTCTGCAACGTTCTGATGCTTTGCCTTAAACTTTAACAACATGGCTTCGTAATCGCCAGAAACCATCTTCCATTCGTTTGTAAGTCCTTTTTCTCGGCATCGTATATGCTGAGCTTCAAGCAGTATCAACTCACCTGGAAAAGCGCAGTATTCTACTCCAATTCCAGTAAAAGCAGGTACAAGTATCTGATATTTTAAATATGGTGTTGTTGATGGAGATGAATAAAACTCGATCTTTGTTCCAGTGTGACCGGAAGCTAATGTAAAGGCCCTGATTATTCTAAACCCGGACGAAGACTTTCCTTCATTAGAATAATAGATTGTTGGCTTTTTTGTATCGTTAGAATCGGTATAAATGCGGAGTATAACCCCGCAATCTACCGGTAAAGAGCACTCAAGACCAGAGGATCCACCAAGAACAAGTTCGTATCTGTCATTGGTAAGATAGTCCCAACCGCGTGGAGCTTCGAGCAGCAATGAACCAATTGCCCTATTGATATAATCAAGGGAAAGGTCAGCGATATGCTCGTTGTCAGTAGTTGAGACTTCTAACCAATTTGAAAACCTTGCGGCAATTTCACTGTACTTGTCTTGGTAAAACATTACTGTCTTTTCCCCTGAAGTTGTGCTCTTAGTTTTTCAATTTCACCCTTCATAGATTCAATCGTGTCATCTTTAGCCTTATCCTGTTCAACGCGCTGCGCAAGATCTGGATTGGTAATTCTCAGAAAGCCTTTTTCGTCAGTTATTTCACTCGACCTGTCTTCAACGCATTTTACAAGATAATCAACAACTTCTTTGGGAGTATCTTTGTTTGTTACAAAAGTACACCAGTACCCATCTTCGGAAAGCCGATCCTGATACGGTATAAATCGCAACGTATCTTCACGATACTGTGGATTACCGTTAATATCTGAAAGAGGAACTCCGGTAACCGTATTTGTTAATGGCAACCTTTTTCCGTCAACTATTTTTGGTACTGAAAAGGTATGTGATCGGCGAGGGCAATAAAATACTTTCTCGCCAGGGTTCCTTTGTTTTGCACTTACAATCTTTGCCATTCTTTTTACTCCTTAAAGTTATTGTTTGTAGTTGTACGGAATATCCCATGTCATTTTCTTGTACCGGAATAATGCCGCCCTTTTTATTTTTTTTACAGTAGTAGCGTTTAATCCACTAAAGAACACTGTAAAATAATTACCAGCGACACTATTTCCAATGCCAAGGTCTACGCAAACATAGGGATCTGTCGCATCAGCAGAACTTACATTATCAGCAATAAGATATCCATAAATTCCACCGCCTGATTTTACTCTGGTATGAACCTTAATGGCAATCGAATCACTTACAATTGAATCGTAAACCTGCAATGCATAACCATACCCCCATTTTACCGGGATGTTTTTGAACAATGTATCGGAAGCGGTACCGGTGACGCTTTTTACAGAAGTGATGGTGTCAACCATCTCAAAAGTATACGGGCCACTCGTAGATGTGAGCGAGAGTTGTCCGGCAAAAGAACATACGGTAGCGAGTGCCATAACTACAAAAACAAAAATCTTTTTCATTAAAATACCCTTCGTTGAGAATGAGGCGAGGCGAACCCCGCCGGTTGTTATTACCAAATATTTTCTACAATACAGGAAGAAACTCCTCCATCGTAGTTGTCATATCCTGCTTCACAGAACACTTCGTCAATCGTACCGTCAAGATCGTTTGCTTGAATATTCAGTTTCGGCTGAATATCTCTTCCTTTAAGAAATGCAAATCCATTCATGTCGGGCTTTATGAGAAGAGCTTTTTTCTGCAGTCCACCAATGTCAAAAGAGGGATGATGAACAAATTCGATATCTGGCCCGTTTGTGGTAAGCACTTTTGTTTTTAAACCGTACTTCTTGAGCTGAGATTCTGAACCGGTTATCATGTACTGCGCCTGCGAGTTCATCATGTCATTTACACGTCCGAACGTTCCTGCCCCACAAAGACAAGTCAAGGTATCATTGCCCGATACCGTAGTAAGTATCTGGGGAATTTCAGAACGCCATTTGAAAAACGACATCGTGCCAAGCATATCATAGGTATTCGCAGCAAACGACATTGCTCCTCTTGTGGTTGAAAAGGCTGCGGTCAATACTGCACCGCCTGCGGTAGTGTTATTCGTTGCAGACTTTGAACCAAACAACCATGTATTTTCGATCTTACGCAAAAAATTGATCAGGTTGATTTTTTTTAACAGTGACTTGTAATCACTTGTTCCGTAGAACTCAATGGCCGACATGGTGCCACTCATTGCAACCGGTTCACGGGAAATCTGTGTTGTATTGAAGATTTGATCAAAATCTTTTGACATGATTGTCGGGTTGCTGCTGTTGCGACCGTATGCGGTTGCACCTATCAATAGAGTATCTCCAGCAGTCACAGAGAACGCTGTTGTTCCTACCGATGTAATTTCGCAAACTGTTCCGTTTGTAACACTATCAACTCTACATTCAACCATTCCAAAATCTGTATTATGCAGTGTATCACCAGCCTTTATATAAGTAGTATCGCATGCTAAAGTGGTGCCACTTAGGCCTGCCGCTCCAACGACAGAAGAAAGAACAATGGGATTGTGGTTGTATACCTCATATCGGTCATTTGATACCGATCTGCGGGATACAAGACCCTTTCCCTGCGTCATTCCTGTTTCGTCTGCTACACCCTTTGCAATCATGATTAAAAGAGGTGCATTCTGTGCAAAATTCATGATGATCCGGTCGAATACATCACGTTTGTTCATCTGGTCTGTTGCCGGCGTAGGAATCGCAGGAGCTCCGGTTCCAGCCGATACCGTTCCTTTAGTAACTGTCATAGTAAAATCCTTTGTCTATACCCTGTCAGCAGAACCGAAGTAACCATCCCATCCGGTACTGCTTTCAGTTTTTTGTTTTTGTCTGTTGTACGGGCCTGCCGGATGTTTTTGAGCGGCAAGCCGTGTTTCATTTGCTTGAGCCGCACCCATCAAACGATGTCTCTGTGCAGCATCTTTTTGTTTTAAACGTGTAGCTCTATCCATACATAGTTGCCAGTAATACGCCAGTTCAGCACGATCCGATTGAATTTCGAGAAGAAATTTGTCTGCAGTTTTTTCCTGCTCTGCTTGAGGCAGCTTATTTACATCGGGGTATCTACGCATAAACTCACGGTTGAGTATTGGTGCCCCGATAGCTTTTGAGAACATGATATGGCTGAACAGTTCTGTTTTTGCCTTGTTATCAGTTCCTGGCAGAGCGGCAACTATTGAATTAACATTAGTTCCAGCCCTTACTTTTAAAACAGACTGCCTTTCCGCATCGGCAATTGATTTCTGCCTCTTCTCTTCTCTGTCAAATTCTCTTTGATGTTTATATTCAGCTAAATGATCAGTCAGTATTGTTTGTCGTTCTGCATAGATGCGGTTTAAAGCTTCCATCGGTTCGACACCAGACTGTATTAATTGAGCAACCTTTTCAAGTGGCTCCAACACATGACCTTTGAGAGTTTTTTCATAGTTCTGAACCTCTTCCAGATCCTTTTTCCACTCTGGTCTATCATCTACCTGCTGATTGCCGGCAGTGGCTTTCTGAGTTGTTGTATCAACTGGTTCAGGAGTGGTAAGATTTTCAGGAAGTGTGAACTTCATGAACTCATTTACATCAAATTCACCCCTATCATTTTTGAATATAGAATCAATCGGATCTGCTGCAACCGGTGCAACTGCAGCCGGTTTATTTTCAGTATCTTCAACTTTTGGCGGTTGCGCCTTGTTTACTTCAGTTTCTGTTTTTTCTTCTTTTGGCGGTTGTGCCTCTGGCTCCCCATCACCTAAATAGCTTTCAAGGGCATCGGAAATATACGACCCCTGTTCGCTTGTTTCGGCTTCTGCGGCTGCTGTTGTTTCGTCCATGTATTACCCCTTTAAGGTTGTTTTTGAATTTATCTTTTGCTTGAAAAGTAATCTTCCATTGTTGCTTCTTCCTGCGGTCGCATTCCCTTCTTTTTTGCAAATCTTGCTGCGGTGTCATCCATTGGGGCGCCTTCGGACATTGCACCTTCTGGAGGCATCTCTTCACCTTCTACCGACCCCTCTTCTGCAACCTCTTCACCCCCGCCAACTTCCATTTCAATCTGTCCTATAATATCTTTCAGACCAGTCAGTAATTCAGTTAATTTACTCATTCTTTATTCCTTTCCAAAATCAACGTTATCGTTTAATACTGTCATCCAGAACGCAGCATTTTCTTTTTTAATCAACATTTTCATAAACTGAAAAATGCCACGCCTGAACTGTATCTTTATTATCGGGTTATCAATAGTAGGATAAAATAACTCTCCAAACCATATACCCCTTTCTGCCTTATTGATCAGTTCTAAAGCATCTCCACTATTAGGCAGTTCTTTTAGCGCTTCCCTCGCTATTCCATTAGCTTCAGGACAGACCAGCTGCCCCCGCTGCACTTTTCTCAGTTCCGAAAACTTTAATTTCATGTTGTTCCACTTCGGTTGATAAATATCTGTCAATTATAGCCAGCATATTTAATCTGGCATTCAATTCCTGTATTTTTATTGCTTCAGTAACCCCCACCATCTCACGGATGGTATTTTCGCGCAGTATAAACATGATGAATTTATACTCATCTGTCATTATAGTTGATTTAACCCATTGCCATAGCCCGCCGAACTCTTCTTCTGTTCTGAATGTTCTTATAGTGGTGAATATAGGTACTTTTTTTATCGTTTCGAGTTCACAACGCAACTTGTCAACGTCAACCAACGCTTTATCTATTAGTTTTTTACGATTAAACAAACTTTTTATCCAATTTATCACGCCATAGCTCCTTGTAATTGTGGTTGCATCGGTACGCCCATTGCCCCGCCCATTGCCGCAGGTGCCATCTGGTTGGATGGCTGCATTCCAGGTGCCTGCATAACAGTATTTTCAGGCGGCATTATCTCATCAATAGAAGATATCTCAGCCTTTTGCAGGATGTCATTGACAAGGGGTGCTACATTATACCCCGCCTGCTGCATGATAGGATTGGCCATTATGTTTAATAACCACGTTGCAAGGTTCTGCATCCTCAACATTTCACCCTGCTTGTTTTTTGACGCTGTTGAATTTATAACCGCTTCGTATTGTCCTAATATCTCGTATTTGTTGAGCAATTTTTCTGTTTCTTTTGGACTCGGACGAACATAGAACAGCTCTCCTAAAAACTGTTGTAACATCAACATATTTTTATAACCTATACCACATACACCATAGTCAAAATTCTCCAATATGTCTGCTTCCAATACATCAGATTGACCAGCAATTATGTTTGCAGCAGTTGCAGTGCTGTTGTTTTGAGTTCCACCGCCCATATCGCTTTTGCGCGACAAGTCAACTTTTGTACTCATCTTCTGTATGCTGTCGTTGACCATCTGTGTAATGAATTGAGACGAATTGAGGTTAATATTTCCGGGTTGAAACGCACTTATTAGTTGACTTAAATTAGTATTTTTTGCATCAACAGGAACAAAGCCGTTATTTTTGAAAACGTTGTTTATATCAGCAGGACTGATTGTATCTCTCTGATAAAAAATATACTGCTGCATAGACCGCATTGCATTATCTGCATTCATTGACAGAAAGGTATTGAGGAAATTTTCATGAGCAACCACATACTCGCTGTCTGAATTTCCCCAGAAGTAATTTCCACGCTTATCGTAGTTAAGTACAGTGTAGGAACACATATCATCATCATAATTATCAACCGTTAGTTTTATTATTACTTCGCCAATCATTTCACAGGTATATTTTTGATACCCGTCTTCATTTCCTTTTATTGCAATAGTTCCCTCGTAATGCAGTATTTCTGTACCCCATTTACCCGCGTCTTTGTCCTGCCATGGTCTATCTGATTTAGAAGAAACACCTTTTTTTAAATCATCAATAACTCTTTGTAAATTCTCTGTTATGTATGACTCGTCGCTCAACATAGGAATTAAATCAGTTATATGAACATTTTTATAGTGCCCTTGATAGTCGCTTTCATCCGGATCTGCAACATCTGGATTCTGGAAGTAATCGAGCAAATTTACTTCTATATTCATCGCATTTTTTTGATTAGATGATTTTCTTACTCGAATGTATGAACCAGTTTGCTCATCGTATACTGTCTGTAGTTTTTCTTGATCGTCAATCTTCCAGTAAGTATATGTAATAGCAGTTCCGAATTTAGATGCAGTGTTGATACATGGCTTTAAACATCTCTGCTTAAAGAAGGTGTGAGCCATGTTGAGGTTAAGTACCAGCTCTGCCTGAACAGCATTTTCCTGTGGTGTTGAACCTATTGCGGTTAGATTGTATATGTCGTTAGAGCGGTAGTTTGCTGCTGTTATTGCGCGTCTTAATAGCGACCGTTCTTTAACAATAGGAAATACTACATGTGACTTCCATTCATTGCGCCTTAACGATGCTGGTTTAAGATCGTTGCATTGTTCCAGATTATCAACACGCTTCTTGAGTATCTTAAAGCAATCACTTTTATAATACTCTTCAGCACGCTCTTTAACGTAATCGGCAATATCTTTTTCTTTTTGTGGAAATCTGGTTATTAGATCAATCACGATAAACCGCCATATGTTCTTGCTAATTCCATAGGCCTTTCAATATTCAGCACAAGTGCGGCCTGTTTCTTTTTTGTCGTTTTTAGTGATGCGGAGTGAGCAACAATTCCCATGATTCCGTATCGGCATTCATCAGTTTCATCGTCTCCATCGATCTTACTATATATTTCTGGTTCAATATCGTCAGTTACCATTGATTTTAAACTGTCAATCAATTTGTCGTTTAATCCATCAAAATATCTGAATATTGGCTGTCCGTTTTCATTAGCGAATACCTGGTGCATGGCATGGCAACCGTCAATCTTTCGTTTGTTTGCAGGTATAAACACCGTATCTTTACCGCCCTCACTTGCCCCGAACACTTCTTTGTATTCGTCCAAATCTGATTTGTAATGATACTCGTTTAGCTGGTGTTTTTCGTTCATTGCATAATCAAAATATATTGAGTTAGGAAACATGTAGCGAGTAAACCGGCAAGCCCCGATAGATTCAACAATAGCCTCCGCATGACTTCTTGTTGTTCCTCCGTTGTTGCTATATGTAAATACCCTGTACATTGTTCCATCAGGATCTAAATACCACAACCCAAACGATGTGTTGTGAGCTATACCATGATCCAGGCTCCCGAATATCCTACTATTATCATCCTGATCACCTATTACAAACGGCAATATGCGGTTATGGTCTCCAAAACTACTAAAAAACAATCCTGACAACGATGGCATTCCTAACCAAACATGTTCATATTTTTTGTAGTCCATCGCCTTCATTCGTTCCGCTTCGTCAATTATAACCTGCGACAACATCTTCTCTGGTGCGTTTGTGTCGGTATAGTTTACCCGATCGCATATCATATTGTCAGGTGGATTTACAACGCATAACTGGTATACATAATCTGATTCCAGCTTGGTATTAAACATAATCCATATTTCAGACCCCGCCTTGCGTATTGTTGGAAATAGATCTGTTGCGCTTTTTTCTGTGAGGTTTTGAGCTTCGCATATTACGCATATGTCAATCCCTTCGGTCGATTTTATATCATCAGATACAAGATCATTCAACCCGCGAAAAATGAAAAACGTATCATTAATATTGCAAGTGATTTTACTGTTTGTTATAGTATAATATTGCTGATAACCCAAACGTTTTATTGTGTCGCACAGTAGTTTGTGCGCGGAATCTGCGATTGTGAGCTGCACTTCGCGTGTAAACAAAAAACCGGTTGACTTTCTTATCCCTCTCTCAATTGCAGCTTGAGCAAATGACCAATCTTTATAACCATTTCTACCTCCATACAACACACGAAAGCGCCATGCCTTGCTGTTATCAAATAAAACTCGAACATGCTTTTTGCTTGGATACTCACCGTCTTCAAATTTACCATTTACAAGTGGCATTAATTATCCTTAGCAATTCGAACATGCTTTTTGCTTGGATACTCACCGTCTTCAAATTTACCA
>Ga0172381_10006291_pt1 | contig 11918 bp, 17 predicted proteins | sample Leawel6488metaG_FD_119754 | JGI IMG/M metagenome (GOLD analysis project Ga0172381, IMG submission 119754) | Leachate microbial communities from a municipal landfill in Southern Ontario, Canada - Leachate well 64-88 metaG | ecosystem: Engineered > Solid waste > Landfill > Unclassified | place...
GCCCCCGTTGGAGTAGTCGCGCTTTTAGAAATCATAACTGTAAAAGTAGTAGCAGAAGCGTCGGCTACGGCGTAAACGTAATAAATAGTAGAGGCTTCTTCTGCCCCGGTATCAATATTAGCCCAAGTAACTGTTGTATCAGTCGTATTCCTGCGAAGCCTTATATTTCCCGAAGCGTCAGGAATACAAATCTCCCCTAACCTAACATATAAATCAGCCGTACCTTTATATTCTACATTGCAACCCCGGCGGTAAGCGATCAATAAACCTTTTAATGATTCTGAATAAGCCTGCGTGCCACCCCCGGTCGCTCCAATATAAGTTTCAATCGCCTCAATCTCATCATAAGGAGTATTGAATAAAGCGGCTACGAGTTTTGTTACGCCATTTACTACTGCTGAAAAAGTCTTTTTTGCGTTAGGAAAAGAAGCTGCCATAAATCCTCCTTAATATTGATTAAGATTGTTTAAAGCTAATTCTAACTTTTTAATCTTTGAAGCTGTTTCTAAAATAGTATCTCCTAATTCAACCTCTATGTTAAATCTTTCTGCTGTATCAGATAAGGCATAACTTATTCTGTTAATTTGCGCACTGTACTGACCTCCTATAACCTTATCACTTCCCCCATCTGCTAATAACCCAACTGTAATATCACTCCCCCCATCTACTGCCTCACCGATAATATCTCCGATTAAATCACCGGGAGAAGAACTGTCATAAGTAGAATCGTAAAAAGAAACCAAACCTATCGGAACAGTATCCTCAAGTCTTAATGCGGTATTCTTAATTGAAGCCCTAATTATAAAAGTAGGGTTTGACTTTTCAGTAAGTAATGCCCCTAAATATTGATCTGCCACTGTATCGGTTGTAATCGAAGAATTGCTAATTATTGCTTCAGATAAATAGTTTTCATTCTGGCTATCTGTATTCTCCGCAGTCCGTTTATATTTCACTCCGGCAACATCACCTCCAACCAGATAATATTTATTTACTAATTCATCCCATTTAACTTTGCGTTCAAGCATAGACACATTGTTTCCTACAAAGAATTTATGCCTGATTACTGTGCTTTCAGTACGCCAAAAGAAAACTAAGTTTTCATCTACCCCATATTCAACATCCCCGGCTAGATTAGCCAGAGTATCTAAGGCATCCGCAACTGTGCCTAAAAAGTCTATCGCATCTGCTTCAAAAGCGCTCCCATCTGTTGTATCAATAGTCCCTTTTGTTATATCAGAATTGGGAGTAATAAAAGTATCCACAATATCCGTAACAATAGCATTTACTTGAGCAGTTGTATAAGTTTTGGTATCCCCGGCATCATGTACAACCAATTTTTTGAGCAAATCAAAATATCCTCTTACATCTAAAACTATTGTCTGATTTTCTTTTAAAGTAGGCGTGATATTAGCGATATACCCACGATAAACTAATTTTGAAGTTGCCCCTGATTTTATGCGAATCTGAATGTCATCCCGGGCATTAAAGATTATATTTCTATATGCCTTGTTAATGGTGATTGAGCAAGTTCCGCAACCGCCCAACCTGTTCCATTCCCAAGAGATATTTGAAATAAAAGGAGTAAGGTAAGCTTTTAAGGCCCCTGTCTTATCTCTTAATTCTACATTATAATCTTTTGCTACAATCGCAGTAGGCATTAGTAATAAGCGTCCTTATGGGTTATCTTGACTATGGCGTTTGCTGTGCCGGTATAAACAATCGTATTATCCCCAGGTTCAAGAGTTAAAAAATCACCCTCAAAATTAGTATGGTCATCTACCCCGTCATTTAATACTTGAAAATCGTCTGTATCATAACGATTGTCAACTTCTAAAGTTTCATATTGCGTTATTGTTCCCCTGTATTGAAAAGACTTTCCAGTAGTAGAATTTTCTATCTTACAGGCATCTGCTATCCCACCCCCAGGGGCTGTAACTTCAACCTTAATCCTTGCCGCAGCATTGCCAGCATTGTTTATAACATAACCTACCGTACTTGTGGGAACTCTTTCATCCTCATGCTCGGTTTCAGATAGCCATATTGGATAATGCGCGATAAAAGTTGCTGACCAAGTAGCATGAAGCCTTAAACTGCTAAAAGATTTGTTGAAGTCTTTTAACTGTGCCATGATATAGCGGTCATCGTCGGTAGTGAATTTCTGAAATCCATTGTTTAACCCCGCGCGCAAGGCATCAAGGTTAGTCCGCAATTCGTCGTAATCGTTCCCGGCTATATCTCCCTCAACTGTTATGCTTAAATAAGCCAGTTGCGATTCTTCGGCGATTGAACCGATTGTCTTGGGAATTTTATTAGTCTGAACAGTCTTGCTAGCCTTAACACTAATATTAGATATAGTAATATTATTTGTATTATCTAATAATAAACTTCCGAATTTTAAACTGATTTCATTTGACATTATGTCCTTTCAGATTCCCTTGCTAACTTACGGGATATTTCTTCTGTAAGATAATCTATATCTTGCTGACTTGATAAAACTGGGTTGTTTACTTCAATATGGATAGATGTTTGATTTCCCATTCCTAAACGATTATTAGGAATAATTATTCCCGATGAATCAGGAACAAACAACTCCGGGCCTCGCTCTCCTACTATACTCGCCCTGCCAACAGGAGGCCTGCCACCTTCGGCAAATGCACCAGCAGCCTTACTAACTACAATCGTGCCTAAACCAATAGCCATACTTGAAGTAGTTGCAGCCGCAAATCCTGCTGCGCCTGCGGCATCTGCTCCACCTAAAGTAGCAATAGAAGCAAATATAGCAGCCGGTAACCAAGCTGCTGCTAATGCCCCTGCCTCTGCCACAGTAGTAGCCATAATAGTAGTTGCTAAAGCAGCAGCAATTAACATCTGTATTCCATATTGAATCACAAACTCAACAATAGAAGTTACCATAGAGATACCAAACTCTTTCCATGCTTCTCCTGCTTTTTTAGTACCCATGATAATCCCTGTAAGAGTAGAAGTCATACCAGTTGAAATATTTTGAATCGCCATAGTAGCAAAATCCGTCATTGTTGAATATGCTGTATGATGATAGCTTTCAAAAGTTTTTAATAATCCCATTCTTGCTTGAACATCGGTTTGATAATCCATAAGAGATTGATTACGGATTAAGTTTTCTTCTTGAGCAAGTTGCTTAGTAAGTTGCATCCGCATCAAGTCGCCTTGATAAGCCGCAGCATTGCCAGAAGTCAAGGTATCATAATATTGTTGTGCGGTCATTTTACCTGTCATATACATTAAATCTATACGTTCTAGGGCATCACGCATTAACTTCATTTGATCAGTCATCTGCTTAAGGTTTATATCAGATAAACTTTCATTAAAATTATCAACATCTTGTTTAGCCTTACTTATATCACCTGACATAAGATGAAATACAGCACTAGCCCCATAAGCAGAAGCAAGAAACTGAAGAGCGGTTATTACATTATTTATCCCACCAATCAGTGGAGCTATTATAGAGCCAATTTGCCCGAGTAATCTATTAGTAGATTGCCCAAGAGAATCTAAAGATAACCTAGTTTGGATATTATTTTCAGCCCAAACTTTCACTACTGTAGTAGCAGCTGCAATAGCAGCAGTTACTACAAACATTTCCTTACGGAAATTTTTTAATTCTTTGCTAGTTTCCTGCAATCCATTCTGTTGTTTCTTTTGGTTTTTATCTGATTCATCACCCTGTTTCTTTTGCTCGTCGGTGATTTCAGAGGTATCTTTCTTTATATCCGCATTGATAGCCTTAAGCTTATCCGAAGCTTCATCTACTAACTTTAAAACTATCTCTAATTCATTTTGTCCAGCCATAGTTACCTCTTAGGTTTTATTCCTAATTTTTACTAAATAACCATTCTTAAAATAAAGTTTTGAATGATTCATAAACTTATAACTTATATCAGGGAAATCATACTCCCAAATATCAATAATCTGCTTTTCTGTTTCTATCTTTCCAATCTCCATTGGATAACCCCAAGCAATTACTACTTCTTCTTTGGTCATTCCAATGATAACTTGATAATCAATAATAGCTTGTTTCTTAAGTTCAGAAAGTTTAGAATGTTCTAATATATAATTATTTTTCTCTACTAACGCTTTATCCCTAATAGCTTGAACTTTCTGCTGCATTAAAACAGGGTCATCAAAAGGATTAACTCGTGGGGTTATGCAACCGCATAATAAAAATATAATAGGAATAAGTAATAGTTTTCTCATTTTCTCATCTTATTCTTTAAGTCTAACCTTGTTTTAGATTCAAGCATTTTTAATTCTCCGTCTATTATAATCATTGCTTCCACAAACTTATTAGACTGTCCTAACCAACCCAGATTATAAGGCATTACTCCTATTTGCATTAAATTATAAGCCCTAACAAACGCTTGGGTTTCATAGGTAATTAACTTTTTAGGGCAACGGTTAAACTTCCATTTGCCTATTTCCCAACGATCAGGAATAATACTATCCTGTTCGCAACCATTAAACTGTTTCTGGCTATCTGAACACTTATCGCAATTTAATTCAAGATAAGGAATCCAAACAGCCAATATCAGTTTTTTGTTTCTTCCTCGTTTATCTTAGAGAGCGATAAAATCTTTTCTCCTAATTCGTTTATAACTTCATGAGGTATAATCTTCATGATGTTACTTGATACTACTTTATAATTAACCGGGCCTCCGATATACTGCGAAACAGTATCAAACTCAACCTTATTACCTTTGCTATCAGTAAAGTTTTCAAATCCTTTAAGCCCGAATCTCACGATCTCAAACATCATCTTTAGTGGATTGGCTGCGTAAGCCCCCAAAGCAGCAAATACTTCTGAATCTAATATCCCAACAACCCATTTCGTTCTTGGTTCTTTAGTGTCCTTAGTGCTATAAAATTCTTCTGTTTCGCTTAGCCTAATTCCTATAATCCCCATTTTTACCTCCTGTCAGAGTATTGTTAATAAATCAGGTTTCTACTATTTGTAACTCGTCGTTACCTGTACTTCTTGCTAATTGGAAAGGTATCTCAAAAGTCCTGATACCCCCCTTATCGCCAATCTTGGGAGAACGACAATACCCATAATTAGCGGTTATGGTGATTATATTTCCACCTGTGGCTCCTAAAACAAAGGACAGGGCCTTTACAGTCCGGCTATGGAAGTAATCAAGGAAATCCGCATTGCTTGTCGCGCGCAATACCGCCTCGATATTCATTGAACCTTCTGGGTTGCGGCCGGTAATCTGAAAGCCTTTAATCCCTTCGGTTTGGTTAAAGTCCGGCCTTTCAGCAATATCATTATTGAGTTTCAAGGTAAGCTTATCAATAATAGCTGAATATGAACCAAAGGTCATAACCGCGCCTTTAACTATATTAGGAACAGTAGAATCAAAAGTCGGGGAAACTATCGGAACATCTGTAGGTAAACTATAAAGCCCCTTGAATGTCCAGTTAAGTTTGCCCATTTCCCCAGCAGTTAAATCAATCTCTAAATCACCAATACAGCCATTGACTTTATAAAGTAACCCATCAATGTAAATCCAGATCGTGCAACTTTTCATACTTGAGGATAGAGGCAGCCGGGTAATACTTGTAGAACTTATAACCGTACCTGATAATCCGCAAGCCTGGAATAATGGATCTTGGCGTGAGGCTGTTCCGGGTGTGCCTGAACCTTTAAGTTCAGTAGAAAACTTTAGCTCACAAAAAGTCTTTCCGCGCAATTCAGGGAACCTTGATAAATCGCTGTTACCTGGATTGCGTTCTTTCATATCCGCGTTTACAGTTATCTCTGGCTCATAAGCCATAACTGCATTTGCCGCCTCCGCAGGCGTTGGATCTGTTCCGTAAATAGTTTCAATCTTTGCTAAAAGCACCGTTTTTTTCGTCAACATGAATCCTCCTTGTTAGTAGATAATTGTATCTACAATTTTTAAGTTAATGGTTAATAAAAAGTAATTTGGTAGTTCCTCTACTTTCCACCCTTTGTATTTTAAAATCCTTGCAAAACCTTCCCAATTCGCCGGGTTGTCAAGGTCTTTAAGGATTGCGTCTTTCTTGCGTTGCGCATCATCTCTGTTAATAATATCATTTTGTTCAGAGCGTTCAAAAGCAATCTGTATCTGCCAATCTTGAATGTCATAAAATCTGTCAATTAAAGTTTCTGATTCATCAGTCATTGCCCCAGATAAAACCTTAATAATAAAGGTATTATTATATTCATTCGCTGGAGCATTCTTTATGTCTATTGACTGTGATTCTGCATAGCCTAAACCCTGCAATCTTGTAACTATCCTATTTTTTATTATATCAAAACTCATCTTTAACCTCTATAAATTGGCGCAAGTTTCGTCGCTGCTTCGGGAATTAAAACGCACTTACAATGTTCTTTACAAACTGTACTTCCTGTCCTCGGTAAACCCTGTGATTCCCATTGATCCCAAGTTGCAATATTGCCATGTCGTTTTAAACAATCAGGACAAGTATTTATTAAAACAGCAACCCATCTGTATTTAATATCCATCCCTGTTTCTGCTAATTGCGCGGTATCTCTGAATCTGCTGACTGAACCGGCATAAGTAGCTTTAATAGAATTTCTGAACTCTCCGAATATCCTTCCTCCTTCTGCCAAGTCTTTAAATAAATCGTCTTTAATAACTTCTATTGCTACGCCTTGGGTTAGTCTTGTATTTATATATTCTTCAATAGTAATTGCTGTCCTTGAAACTTTAGCGGTTAAACCGATATTTAAAGTTTCTATTTCTCTATCAGAAGAAGTTTCTAAAAGCTTACGATCCGGCATTGGCTATCGCTTTCTGTATTTTGTCTTGCATATATTTCATACTTAAATTCTCTGCATCTTTTGAGATCCCAAAGAACTTATAGAACTTTAATCCTTGATTAGTCTTAATGCCATCTATCTGCAAATAACCAGCTATATCAAGGCGTTCCGAGCCTATCGTAACCATTACGCTGCCTTTACCCTTATTTCTGGCTATAAACTCCCCCAGAAGCGTGCCTGTGTCAATTAAAGGCCTATTATCACCCTTACGCTTGATTGTTTTAGGGTCATTCATAGGCAAACTTCCTCCGTCAATTGCCATGCCTGAATGAATGCCTTTTTGAATATCAGTTATAATAATTCGTTCAGCAATCTCCATTAAGTCAGATTGTTCTATAAAAACTTTAGGAAAATTTATCCTATTTTTTATCTCGGTCTTTATCATTTAACTCCGGGTTGTTTGAATCCTGTATCTTAACTGGATTATCTTTATCAATTCGTTCCTGTATAGCCTTAGCAAAATCGAATCCTAGCTCTACTGCTTGTGGCGCATATTCTTTAAGAAATACTTCTTTTATTTCTTCCTTAACTCTTTCTAGTTCAGTAGTAGGATCTTTGACTAATGCCTCAATGTCAATGTCATCTATGGCATTATCAATAATAACTTCTAATTCCTGCTCAAGTTCTTCCAGACTGTCTATATGGTCGTTAATAACTTTTTCCATTTTTCCTTAAAGTATTCCGCGCGTTCTTTTGAACTCCTGATATATTCTTCATGCCCCATCTGCCGGATTGAAGAATTTATCTCATGATAGTATCTGCCAATCAGTGAGTTAATTCCAGCCACCCATTGCTTAATACCTTTTTCTTTCATCTGCATAAAAAAGTCCATATCTTCCCAACCATAACCGCATCTGGCAAAAGGGCCTTCGGTTGATAATTTTATACCTAAATCAAACATTGACTTTCTATATAGTCCGTAAAATATGCAACTAGCTGAATGAACGACCGGTTTATTAAGCAGAAAACATCTTGGTTCGTGATGTATCTGTGTTGCGGTATTCTTTTGATTAGTAAACTTATTAGGGTAAAATCCAATAGCGTATTCTTCTGGATGCGCCTCAAGCCATTCCCTTAATAACTTAGCGCTTCCGGGTACATAGAGTACATCACCATCAAGCAAAAGAATAAACTCTCCTTTACTAGCCTCTATGCCCTGATTTTTACCTATGGATATACCTAAATTAGTCTTATTCCTGATCGTGGCTAATTCTTGGCTGCCGTCGGTAGAACCATTATCCACAATGACAACTTCATAATCAAAAGTTCCTAAGTCCTCAACAAGATTATGTAAAGTATCGTGTAGGGTTTTATAACAATTCCAGGTTAAAATATTTATACTTAACTTCAATTAACACCTTCCTATTCTTAATTCATTCGGCTTATGCCCTGATTCCTCATCATCTATGGCCCCAGATTCGTCCTCATCATATTCAAGGGTCATATTATTAAAAGCAAGGTCAAACTTTTTCCAATACTCTGTTGCAAGCCTATCCCATTTATCATTTAATTCTGACATCAAATCAAGGCAGATAAAATGGACAGTTAAATAGAGCAAAGGAATTTCCACTTGTGAACTTTCAAGGATAAGAGAATCACGCTTACCCTTATCATAAAGCATAGTTTCAATTTTCTTGAAACTACTCTGAATCTTATTTGAGAATGATTTAACTACCCGATAAACAGAAGTTGTATCAGGATTAGTAGCCCAATTAGGAGTAATAGAAATAACCCCTGTAGATTGAGTAAATCCTGAAATATCCCTTTTCTGACCAACTCCAATACCGGCAATGATTTCAACTATACCACCTTTCCAATAATCGTCGGATTCCTTGCGCTTAGTAGCGTCAGTTATAGTGCCTGCCGAACCGGCTGTGGCTGTTCCTTGGGCCTGTGTATTCGCTTTGCGCAAACTTTCTAATTCGTCATAAACATCATCATCGGTTATCGGAATCGAAAGGATACTTTTAACTATATCAAAAAGTTGTGTTTCATAATAAGTTAAACCATTATAAACATATTCCCAAACTGCTTTATAGTTTAGATCGTTTTCAGCAGTATGAATAGCAGTAAGCGCATAAGTCATTTCTCCTGTATCGCTATCTATACTTGCTGTGGCTTGGACTTGTAATTCATCCCCACATGGATTATATAAAGTAATCTTGGCAGATGAAGGAACTATCGGGCGGTTGCTATCATAAACTGTTACTCTTATTGTGTCTATTTTAGCTTTAAGAAATTGTTGTTTGATGGTACACCTCCTTAATCATTGAATGCGCTTCTTTCTTCGTTTGTCGGCAACCTCTCATTTCCGCAATCTTTACAAATAACTAAGGTAAGAAAGCGGTCATTGCGTCTAGTAGTTTTATATTCTGTATTTTCGCTTTTACATTTATCACAGATCATTTAATTATCCATTTTATAAATAAAGCTAAAGCATCTGTGCTTCCTGAACCAATCAACCCGCCAATTAGACCTGCCACGCCTACTCTTATCCACATAGGCTTTTTTAATGCTGATAAATTCTGCTCAAGAATAATTACCCTATCCCTAAACCCTCCTTGCCTGTCAGCTTCTTCTATATGTTGGCAAAATTTCTTTTCAATGTTCTGAAGTGAATTTTTAATAACTGCTATATCAGAGGCTAGTTGTACGTGTTGATTACAAATTTCAGGGGGCATTATTTCTCCTTGTTGGCAACCATTATTTTATTGTTAATCGGTTCAAATTTAACTAAATTGGGATGACATATTCCGCAAGCCCTATAACCCTTATATTCAGCTTCTTGTGCGGTTGCAAATTCTTCATAATTAGTTAATCGGTTAAAAAATTTACAAGTACGGTAATGATAAACTTTAGTATTTTTATTCCCTCGATAATCGTTCATGCTTGCCGCCCTTAACATTCCTGAACAAAAGAAGCACAAAATTAAAATACTAATAATTTTTCTCATCATGCCTCCTCAAGTTTCTGGTAAATCGGTGAAGCGTGTTTTAAGCGATAAGTCTTACCATTCAAGATAGCAGTATCAGCAGTCGGATAGGTTACCTCATCGGCAAAAGATAAAATTGGTAATAAGATAAGCAGAAGTATTAAGTATTTACGCATCTTTAATCTCCCAATATTTTTTACAGGCACTTTGTTTAATCTTCTTCGCTTCGCCATTCTTATAAAACTTTTTACGCAAAATATTCTTAATTTCACTCTCCTGCGATAATTGAAATTCTTTATCGTTATAAATACAACACTCTTTAGCATAAGCCGGAGTTGCTATCAGTAAAATTGCTATAATTAAATATCTCATCCCCCACCCTCTCTGTTTGAGTTAAGCTGCTGCTAAATAGCTTCCTGAAATTGTAACTGCCTGATTTGCTGCAATAGCACTCCAAGCTGATGGGTACATAGTTGTTCCATTTGCACCCACTAAACTATGCCCCAAATCCACCATAGTATAATTATTCATTTGTGTAAGTATTGAACCAACTTGGGAATCAGAAGCAAAAGGTAAACCATCAATAGCACAAGCTGCTCCACCAGGGCTTGCGATTGTCGCACCGCCTGAACATTGAATTTTACAAGTTATGAATACTTGTTTACCAATTTTTATATAAGTTCCTGTCAATGTATAGCTTCCACCTCCAGCTTCCGTAAAACCAACTTTAGTCGGTGTCCAAGTTCCTTCTAAATAACTCGCTGGCTTATCCGCAAAGGCAAAGGCTGATTCACCTTGATTTACTTGAAGTCCGTCAAACCAGACTATATCTCCGTCGGCTTTTGCCATAAATTTCAAGACTACCGCAGTGCCAGAAGCGTCGGTAATGAAAGTTCCTGTTTTAGTTTCAAAGGTAGTTGAGGTGCTTTCAGTCGCCGCTAAATCTGTGCCTGCACCAGTAGTCAAGACCTGCGAAGTATCGCCTGCGGTAACCTTTGTCCGCCAAGAAACTGAATAAGTAGTGGAAGCTTTAAGTCCAGATAAAGTATATTTAATTCCTTCAAGTCCTGCCCCAGCTGCGGTAATCTTTTGAGAAATAAGACCATAGCCTATATCGCCTGTATCTGTGGCTAATGTTGGAGTATTTTCTAATGCAAATCCATTGGGTACTGCGGTTGTGCCAGCCGAGTGATTCTCAAAATCGCCATTGGAGAGAAGATTGGTGGGGTTGACGGTGCCATCGCCAGCCACTCCACCGCTTGCGTCTTGAAAAGTAGGAGCTGTACCTGCGCCATTAGAAGTTAATACTTGAGTAGCATTACCAGTAGCTACTAATGCCGGAGCGCCATCAGAATCCCAAGTTATTAAGTTTCCGTCAGTGCCATTAGCGAAGTCAGCAACAGCTAATCCTGATATAGTCGAGGAAGTGTGATTATGAGAATCATCTGTTACAGTTGCAGCAAGACCTGTTCCGCCTAAATCTCCACCCGACCAACTTGAGGTAGTATAAACCCCATTGGTTACTGTGCCTGCGTTACCTGTCGCACTATCGGCTACTCCTGCGGTGTCGGCTTTGGCGTGTAAGGGTAAGTAAGTTGCTGAAATGTCGGGTACATCACTTGCAATTAAAGTATCCCAAGCAGGCGCAGTACCATTTGTTCCGTCGCCTGTTTCTCGTAAGAATTTTTTAGTAGTTGTTACGTTAGGAGATAATAAAGTTGTAACATCAGTATTAGATTGATAAGGAATTGAACCTAAGAGAGTTGAGTTATTACCTCCCACAAGATTAGTTGATTTTCCTGCTGAGGTAGCTGAATCTGCTGTACCTGCTGTATCAGCTTTGGAATGTAAAGGCAAGTAAGTTGCGGAAAGATCAGGAATATCACCTGCCCCAGCTGCCGAATAATCCCCAGAACCATTACATTTAACTAGACCGTTTACAGCCTCAAGATCAGCCCACTTAGTATAAGATAAAGTTTTGGTTGTGCCGGGAGTGTTTCCGTCGTATAAAGTAATTACTCCCTCAACACCGCCAACTCCATTCGACCCTAAGTGTAATAAATTAGAATAAGTGGTTTCGATAATACTATCGGCTACATAAATATCTCCGACTGTGTGAATATCTCCGTTAGTGTCTATATA
>Ga0172381_10006292_pt1 | contig 11914 bp, 8 predicted proteins | sample Leawel6488metaG_FD_119754 | JGI IMG/M metagenome (GOLD analysis project Ga0172381, IMG submission 119754) | Leachate microbial communities from a municipal landfill in Southern Ontario, Canada - Leachate well 64-88 metaG | ecosystem: Engineered > Solid waste > Landfill > Unclassified | place...
CTAAACATGTTTTTAAAGTTAATTTTACTAGTTCAATCCTTTATTTCGTAAGTGACGGCAACCTCCTGCTTGGCAATTGATCATACCCGAAAACACTCTATCTATAATTTAATCCTTTGTTTCGTAAGTGCTTGCAACATCAGTAAATGGCACCATAACAAAGGACATGGTATACTTTTTATCAGCTTGTAGTCTATACTCTGGCATAGTCTTCGGCCCGCAGCTATTACTTCCTATCCCAGCCATAAACCCATCTACTGAAACATAAACTGTATCAGAATTAACGATATCCTCCCTATGCCTACACTTGGCCAATTCCTGATCTCTTATAGTCTTCACCCCAACATTTAAAAAATCTTTATCAGCGATGAACATAATCCCGGATCCTTTATCGTTTTTTATGGATATATATCTTACATCAGTCCTATTGCCACTCTCTTGAGGTCTTATATACGGTTCGAGAAAATCTTTAGCGCTCTTAGAGAATACGCCTAGTTTTACATGTTCTTTATAATCCGGATAACTTTCATAAGGACCATTTCCGTAGTAAGCTACTTCATTATACTCCCTTCCCATTTCCACAATCTTTCCAACCCTCGGTAATTCAGGCAATAGTCTTGTAGCGGGGGTCATCTCTGAGTATAGTCTTACAATTCCTCCTGAAGAAATCTCATAAATATCTCTAACATTAAATAATTTTTTGTTTTTCGATACAAGTTTATAGTCGAAAATAATACTTTTTGAATCATAGTTAAGATTATCTGAGTATATAACTTCTGTTTTTGCGGTATCATCATACCCCTTTCTAAGCCATTTCCTCTTGATATTGACATCATTATCCATTGGGGCCCTGAATATGTTATGATAAATCCTTCCCAAGCCCTCATTATCTCTTAATGGTTTGTTCACCAATAACTCTTTTCCTTGTACGGAGTAGCCAACAACAGCTGCCGTTGTCTTATCGAATCTGATATTTCCACTCCCAAAATCTACATTAACAATATTTCCAGCATAGTTAACTGTAATCTCAGATTTTCTAAGATTAGGTATCTTGGTCTTACTCTCACCTATCACCAGCTGATCCCTTCCCACAAATCTGTCTCTATCAAAATATTCTATTTGGATACAACAATCCCCATCGTAGGTCTTGTAATTAAGGTCATATTTTCGAGATTTTCCAGGATCTATGTCTGATGGGAGTTCAAACTCAAAAGATTTTTCTCCTTCTATCAAAACCAATCCCTTAATGCTGAGATAATCTGAGTTTCTAAAACTGTTAAGATTTTTTAGCTCAATCACACCTGGCTCTAAGAGTTTTGCTCTTATTGGCCTATAAACATTTTTCATTTGGTGTGCCCCAGTGTGAGGAGTACGATCGGGAAAGAATAACCCATCCACGCAAAAATTTCCATCATGTAAGTATTCACCATGATCTCCGCCGTAAGTATATTTGTATTTTGCATCATCCCCATGTTTTACTGCATGATCAACCATCTCCCAAATACACCCGCCAAGAAGACAGTCATTTTCCCAAATAACATCCCAGTACTCTTTTAAATTCCCTGCGGATACCCCCATTGCATGGGCGTACTCAACCATAAGAAAAGGCTTGTTAGAGTATGTTTTCGGATTTATTCCCGAAGATATACTGTTTCCAGCAACTTTTTTGAGTTGCATTACGGAGGGATACATGGTTGCCCCTATGTCATAGGCTCCTCTAATTGAATGACATGCGCGCTCGTAAAGAATTGGCAAAAGTGTTAGTTCCTTTAATTTTTTATAGCAATAATCTTGGCATCTTATCCCTGAGCTCTCGTTGCCAAGTGACCATATAATTATGCTTGGTGAGTTTCTGTCGCGATAATACATTCTTTCCACTCTATCCCACAAATGATCCTTCCACCTTAGATTGTTGCTTATTTCTCTAGGATTATATAGTCCATGAGTTTCAATATCTGCTTCTTCGATCAAATATATCCCATATAAGTCAGCAAGTTCTGTCATAAGCGGATCGGGAGGATAATGTGAAGTCCTTATAGCGTTAACATTGTAATTTTTGCAAAGAAGAATATCTTTTTCTATTTCTTTTGCTGTCAGACAATATCCTCTTTCAGGATGGGTATCATGGTGATTAACACCCATAATTTTTATATTTTTCCCATTAAGTAGCATAATCCTTCCAGCTATCTTTATTGATTTGAAACCCACATTTTTTATGATGCTCTCTATAACATTCCCTTGCACAATAAGATTAATTGTCAGCTCATACAAATTAGGGATTTCTGCGCTCCACTCTTTTACTTCCAAATTGGGGAACATAATTTTTGTGGTCTGATTAGCTTCACTAATTCTGCTTTCAATAATTTTGCCTTTGTATCTTAAAGTTGCAGATATTTTGGTGTTTTCTGGGTTAACTATGTCCGCAGAAACAATGGTATCGTATGTCCCCGAGTTGTTCTTAGTTGTAAAGAAATCAATGTCAAATATATAGCTCTTCTCATACACATACAATAAAACATCTCTAAATATGCCATTGTTTCTAAACATATCTTGATCTTCTAAATATGATCCAGTACACCACTTATGAACAACAACAACTATCTCATTTTCCCCACATACGAGATAAGAAGTAATATCATATTCAGCAGTATTATGAGAACCTTCACCGTATCCGACATATTTCCCATTGCAATACAATTCAGAACTGCTAGATACTCCCAGAAAAGACAGTATATAGTTTTTAGACAAATCGCTGATAGTTATTTTTTTTCTATACAAACCTATACTGTTATATTGTTTTTTCCCAACCTTGTAAGAATATCCATTAATATCATCTCCGTAAGTACCCTCGCAACTACCTACAGGGACTTTGGGTGGCTTAGGGTTAAAGGGATAAATAACATTCGTGTAAAAAGGAGGCTCATACCCAGTAAACTGCCAGCATGAAGGGACTTTCACACTATCAAAACTTTGAGTATCCGTGTCAAGATTCCTTGGAACATCGTCCATCTTGCAAAAATACAAAAAATCCCAATCCCCATTAAGGCATATAACTCTATCGCTGGAATACCTTTTTTCGATAATATTCGATTGTCTACACTTGTCTTCATCTGAAAACGGGATAAAATATGACCTAGCTTTCAGTCTATTGTCACTCATTATCTTAAAATCTTTGTAGTTGTTTCTTCTGATGTTATAAAGCATTTATTCCTCCATTGTGAAAATGAAATCAAAGCTCGGAAGCTACATATTCTTCCGCAATCTGTGGCCTTGAACCTGGCCCTCCCGAAGCAGAAAGGGTTTCAATTGAAGGTAAAGGGACTTTAGTAATTTCCGAATACAAAACATTTGACGTAATCCCCGCCAATCCCCCAGCGTAAACCCCACCAGCGCTTCTAATTTCTATTATACCGTTTATAGTAACCCCACGGAAAGACATTTCCCAAACAGTACTGTTCTCTGCTTCTCCGGAAAAACCTCCTGCATTAAGATTGCAGCTACCAGATCGTAGATACATATCCCCATAATATCCTGAGTTAATCGTTCCATGGTTAATCACTATCCCAAATACCCCTCCAGCAGAGACAGTAATTCCATCTCCTCCGCCTTTAATGTCAATATTGATGTCCGAATAGCTATACAAGTTCTTGCAAGTGTCAAGCGCTTCTATAATTACTGAGGGAGAATACTCTTTCTCAAGACTCCCGCATATCCCCCCAGTAGCAATACCTCTAATGTAGTTTGTTGCTTCGCTCGCTTCAATCTTAATTTCTCCTAGAGAATAACATGATTCAATTGTAACATTCTTAGAAATACCGGTAACCCCTCCCAAGAAAATATAGCCTTTGCCGGTTATATGTAGGTCAACATCAGTTTGACAATAACTAATCTCATTGACAATATCCGTATCCCTTTGTCTTGGTAAACAAAAAGTTTCTCCTACCAACCCCCCTAAAACATATAAGCCATCATAACTACCTGTTTCTATGGTTATTGTGCCAGTTGAAATACAATACAATATTTCAGTATTTTGCGCCCTATCAGCTAGGGCTCCAAAATAGCCACTCTCCGCAGATGAATTACAAATCGCAGAAACCTTATCCAAGGTCAAAGAGGAAATCAAGGCATTTTGGGGAAGTTTAAATAAACCACATTTATCACCTGAAAAACTAAGATTAATAATCTTCCTATGATTACCATAGTACTTACCCGAAAAATTTTCTATTTGGAAGGATTCACCTGCCATATCGATATCTTCTGTTTGTATATAAATGTTCTGACTACCGGGAGGTATCGACATAAGTTCATCCTTGGAGTGTATATAAACAGATGCTTCTAGAATGGCTACCGAAATTTTGCAAATCAATTTTCCTTCTGAGAAAAACTCAATTACTCCCATCATTCCTGGGCTTATATCTTCCTCATCGTTAGACAAGAATAGCCTAAAATCGCTATCTAGCATCAGAACTTCATCCCCAGAAAAAACAATTTCTAAGCTTGAATAATCTATATCCCCTAACCAAGAAGAATCTATAACGTACCCGTCTTCATCGCTGACATCAATTGCGTAACTGTACTCTTTTCTAATAGGGTTAGAATAATCTATCCCGGGATCAACATCATCAGAATAAAAATACTTAACTATCAATATTGTAGAAACAACCACTATCGCTACAAAAAAAACTGAAACAATAGAAATAATTAGAAACTGTTTTTTCGATATTCTTCTCCTATTCTTTTCAGTACTCGGAGAACTTACATCATTACTATCTTTAGCCTTAGTTATATTCTGCTTTTTCGAAATTCCCCTCATATTCTTTTCTGTGCTTAAAGCACTTTCAACAGGGCTATCGTTAGCCTTAGTTATATTCTGCCCATTAAGATTATGAGAATTAGTTTCTTTTTTGCCCACTTTGCAATCCTTATTTCAGTGCTCATAAAAAATTGTCTAGAATAAATTAAATATATTATATATTAATGCGTGCGCGCAATCAAGGTAATTGCAATTCCTATCTTTTGAATATCCATAAACTGAAAAAACAAAAATTACTATGAAACTAGTAAAAATACCGCTTAAAATCACTCACTGATGCTAGCATATAATAACTTGTTCTTAACAAAAATATTGTTTGATTATATGCTTTTTATTAAACATAAGGTATCAATAAATAATTTATTTGGTACCTATTTTAACCTAATAAAGAAAATTAAAGAGCTATCATTAGTCTCTGTTTGTGGCGGAGAGAGTGGGATTCGAACCCACGGAGCTATTCCTAGCTCACACGATTTCGAGTCGTGCGCGATCGACCAGACTCTGCCATCTCTCCATAACTTAAACATAATACAATATTAGTGTTAGCTTGTAAAATCTTTTTAAAATTTCCTTCGTTCTGATTAATTCTATTTCATTTATTTTAATACTAATTTCCTATTTTTAAAATTCAAACATCCTAATTAATACTAGTTTGTAGAATTATTCTTAATTTCATATACACTAATTATTGAATTATTTTTCTACAATCCAAGGGATTATGAACGTTTATATATGCTTTTATATATTTAATGGGGTAACCTTTTTAAAAACGAACTCATAAACACAAGCTCAAAAAAGAATATCTTTGAGTCTTTCTCCTGCTTTTCTCTTTTCTAGCATAATGTTGTCTATATATATATCATGTGTTATACTAAATTAAAATTTGTTTATAGAGAGGTTTTCATGCGAAAAATTATTGCCATCATTGGGAATTCCAAAGCACCAGAAGGATCAAAAAATTATGAAATAGCTTTTATGCTAGGAAAGTTAATTATAGATAATGGATATAGGCTACAGTGTGGAGGACTAAACGGAGTTATGGGTGCAGCCTGCAAAGGAGCGCATACTTCAAATAAGTATGTAGAGGGAGACGTTATCGGGATTCTCCCTGGATTTAACGTAAACGAAGCAAATCCTTTCATTGATATTCCTATCGCTACAGGGTTAGATTTATACAGGAATGTTATTGTAGCTAATGCTAACGCTGTAATCGCGGTAGGAGGGGCAGCTGGGACTCTCTCTGAAATCGCAAATGCATGGGCATTAAAGAAGTTAATTGTTGCATTGGCTTCTTCTGAGGGTTGGGCTGAAAAAGTTGCAGGAAAGCCTTTAGATGATAAAATTAGGTATAAAGATATTCCTGATGATAGAATTTATTCTGCCGATAATCCAGAGGAAGCCCTTATGATAATTAACCAGAATTTGTCTCGATACGAGGGAGCTTATACTAGAATTACTCCGCATAATTAGATTTCTATAAAAATTATTCTTTCTTTAATATTAGACATTATATCCTGCTGGGTATCTCCTATCCAGCAAGTAAATAATTGAACTTATCACTCCTTTGTTATATAATTAACATACATAAATATTATTGAGGTATAAATGCGCAACCTTGCCGAACAAAAGAGAGTAGTCGTTCCTGCCATATGGGCCTTTGCCATGGCAATACTATACGCCATATTTTTCTTAGTATTTTTCTGGAATTATCTAGTAGTTGATGCATCTCTTCTTGGATATCGTACATATGATTTCATGGACGTAACAAGAGAGTTTGAGTATGACGATATTGATGAAGGCGAGTTTATGAGGAGCGTGGAAAAAGGCAGCAAAATTCTCTTAAAAGAATATAATCCTGAGTTAGATGAACTCCAAAAGAATGATGTATTTGCTTATTATGTAACAGAAAACACCGTTAACAGAGTTGTTACTCAGGTGTTTATTAGCTCAGAAACTGATACAAATGGTCAAACAATATATACATCCCACAACATTGATGATATGACCCTTAATACTTACACAATTGATTCAGGTAAATTGTTAGGTAAATGGGTTGCCCCAATCCCTTACCTTGGATATGTGACTTTTTATTTGACTTATTTTAGCTGGCTCTCTTATGTATCTCTTGCAGTTCTTGCTCTAATTATGGTCGGGATTCCTGTAATCGTTGCTATACATCGTGGAAGAATGAAAAAAATAGGTAGTCCTTTCCCCGAAGGAGTAAACGTAAACAGATTGTCGACAGAGAACCTATATATTTATGAGAATATCAAGGCTTTTGTAAAAAGTGGAGGGATGAGAATTGAAAAGGGATATGATGCAGATTTAGTTTACATTGGTAAATATCTTTTTGGCATTCTTCATTGCACAAATGGCCATATCTATTTTAATATAAACAAGAACTTCCAACGCTATGATGACCATGTTGACCGGTCTGGATACATATGCATTCCTCATTCGGCTTATATAGAAAAAGCAAAAAAGAGAATTAATGGTATGTATCGCGCATATTTTCTTGACACCGCCAGACAAGTAAGAGGAGCCGGGATGGTTGCCCCGAGAAGACCTGCGTCAAGAATCACCCATGCTAATGTTGAATTCCAACGCCCTCGAGTTCAAGGAACAAGACGCTAGAGAAATACTTAGAAAGGAAGTTACAGCATATTTTTAATAAATAATTATAAAGTTTTAGCCCTTCTCCCAAGAGAAGGGCTTTAATTTTTGCTTATATTAATTCCGTAAGTTAAGGATTAATCTTTTATTCCATTTCATCTAAAGATAATTCGAATCCCTTAATAAAATTATCCATAAAATACTGCACTTCTGGAAGAGTTATATCATCAATTTTTTGTTTTATTGTCTTCTTAGCCTTTAAAAACTCTTTGTTCCCGGATTTTAATTCATCTAGACACTTTATATACGCCGAAATTTTATCCGCAGCTGACACTAATTTATATTCTATTGAATTTTTGTCTGGCTCAAGAATCTTCTTGTAGACCCCTCTAAGTTCCTCTGGAAGCATTGAAATCAATTTATCATTAGCAACACTTTCTAAAGACTTATATGCCGTCCTAATCTCTACGTTGAAATATTTCACTGGGGTGGGCAAATCTCCTGTTATTACCTCATTTGCATCGTGAAATACGGCTAGTTTAACACAATCACCTGGGTTTGCGTTTCCGCCGAAAACCACATTGTTTATAACACCTAATATATGAGATATTTGAGCAACCTGTTCAGAGTGCTCCATTATATTTTCTTTGATTGTTGAGTGCATCAAACTCCATCTCTCGATGAATTTCATCCGATTCAGATAAGCAAAAAAATTATAGTTCATCGTTCCTCCAAAATTAAGACATTTTTACAATTATTCTCAAAAGAGTATCCATAGCTGCATCTGCAACATCTGCAGTTCGATTCAAATGGCGATATATTTCTCTATACTTGAAAATCTTTCGATGATCTTCCTCATCAAAAAGAACAGCTAAAGACTTCGTCGCCATATCCCCCACTTTATTCTCCAAAGATTTAACATATATTGCTTCATCTTGAGCTATTGATCTATGTTTTTCCATATGAGATACTGCAAGAATAATATGTTCGGTCATATCTAAAAGAGTTCCAGTAAGCTCTATCATGTTCTCATCAGGCACTACGCCATATGCACGTATCTCATCCACAGATGTCTTGGCATAGTCTAGAATCTCATCTAGCTCGCTGCTTAGTTTGAAAAGGTCTTCCCTATCAAGAGGGGTAATGAAAGTGTTGTCTAACTCATCTGTCAAAATTCGTCTTGCCATATCACCTTCTTCTTCAGTCATTATTACTTTTTGAGCCATATTTTCGTCATGTGTAATACAAAATTCTTGCAACTGTTTCATTCCTTTAGAACAAATTTCAGCTTGGGACAGCAACATATCATAAAAATTATCTCTTTTTTTATTTCTGAATTTTAGCATTTTTCACCTCTTTTCTATTAACGTTTCATATTTTTCTACTATGTCTTAAAGCATATTCTTTACAAAGGGACACCCATTAGAGCTGAAGTAATAACATAAATCAAGGCGCCAATTAACCCAGAAATTGGAAGAGTCAAAGTCCATCCTATAAGTATATTTCTAGCTTTCCTCCATTGGACAGCATTCAACCTGTCGGCTGCCCCTGCTCCAATAATCGAAGCGGTCATTGCTTGCCCTACTCCTAATGCTATTCCTGTCATATTACTTACTTCAGCAATTATACTTGCTGTTAATTGTGCTGCGACTGAATGAATGGGTTCAACCTTGAACAATTTCTTTCCAGTAGTCAAAATTATATTAGTTCCTCCAATCAACATTCCAAGCATCATTGCTCCTGCGATTGAAACGACAATCCAAACTGAAACCCCGCCGCTGAAGTCCATAATTCCCATAGCTGACGCCATAAGCAATATACCTAAGGACTTTTGCCAATTGTTAGAAGCGAAAGAACCTGACAAGAGAACAAAGTTTATTCTTTGCATCCAGATTAGAACGTTCCCTGCCCTTCGCCCTGGCGCTTTACTAGATATTTTTTTTATGAGTTTTAATAGGAGGAAACCTAGAATAAGAGCAACCAAAGGGGCTAAAAATACCATAGCCACAACATTAAACAAAACGTAACCTGTCCAATTAACAGAGTAAAATCCTATGCAAACTGAACCAGCTCCAATAATACCCCCCAGAAGTGTATGTGAAATAGATATTGGTAATTTCAAAAAGTATGAAACAATCGCCCAAATCATCGCACCCAGCAGTCCTGCAAATAAAAAGGCAAACCCCATATCTCCAGTTGGCAAGGTCCCAACAAACATCTGCAAACTTAATTTTTCGGCAACAATATTGCTCCCAATATAAAAAGCACCAATTGGAACAATAAACTTAGTTATAGCTGCGATAAGAAGGGCAGTTTTAGGTTTTGTTGCACGTGTTACAATGGTTGTTGATATAGCTAAAGACCCATCATTAAACCCCATATACATAGTATACGCAAGCACCATCGATAAAATTAAAATTCCTTGCAATCCAGTCATTTTAGCCACTCTAAAAAATAATACTGCCTCGCGCAACGCTTGCGCGACACAGATGTTGTATTATAATACAATAATTGTACTATCAAGTCAATATAGGTAATTGTTTATATAGCATTATAATTGTAAATGTTAATTTTAGTAAATTCTCAAATATAATTTTCACAATATTTTAAAAAGACAAAGGGGACGTCCAATTTTAGGCGTCCCCTCCATAGATTATAAATAATACGAGGCTAAGCCCTTCTAATCCTTTCTCTTTGAGCTTTGAAATAAGCTTTTTCATATGGGCTGAGATTTGGATCATCTAAATCTGAGTCATCATATTCTGTGTGTTTAAACTCCCTGTAAGTATTATTGTAATCCGCCTCTTCATCTTGGAAGTCATCATCCTCTTTTGCTTCCTTCATTCTAATAGCACCTATCGCAACACTCATTGCAATAACTATTGCGCCCCATAGATACAACCAAAATCTAATTGGGAAGATTGAGATAACGGCAAAAAGTAAATTGTTGCTATCCAACCAAGCATTAGCTTTGTAATCCAAAACACCCCTAGATTCGTTAGAAGGCATGAGGATTATCCCCGTGTTCTCGATATCCTCTCTCCCTATTTTTATTCCCAAATATATCGGGGCTCCAGCAACTGCTGGATCGGCAACTATATCTCTTAAAGTTCCAACCAAACTCGGCCCTAGGGTTTGAATCAAAGATAGGACTAGAGTTCTTAATCCTGGGTCCATGTCTACAAGCATACCTCCTAGACTAATTTCCATTGGAGAACCAGCCATATCTAAAACTGACCAAGTTACTCCAGCTTCAGGGTCATCCCTTTCTACATTATTGTAATAATAATCTTCGGGATCCATATCGTCATAAACGATTTCCTTTGGAATGCGGTCAAATTCAAGATAAAAGGGTAGCGTTTCGTCAATTTCCTTTTCATTGAAAAGAAGGTGAACTAAAACTGGGATCGTTAATCTGTCCCCATCAGCAAGGCCTACCCAAGGTCCCGTGCTGGTAAACGCACCATACCCATTAGTATCAAGGGATGTAAAGTTTTCATGAATTAATAATTTTACTCTTTCGTTTCTATAACCCTCTTGCAAGTAGGTTTCCAAAGCCACACTATTGTCTAGATTTTCGTTCTGATAATTTCTAATAATAAAATCTTCCAATAGTTGGCCATTAACTTGGGCTTGGACTTTATAGTTTTCGCGTACATCATCAAACAGTAGTGTGCCAGAAGTAGCATCGTCCAAAATGTCTGGGAGTAGCACGTCTATGATTATCCAAAGGCCACCCGTGAAGATAAATGCAACCAGGACAAGAGCAACCATCCCCTTTTGGGCAACTTTCTTTGACTTACTTTTTTTCGATTTTACTTCAGTAACTATAAAGGTAATCAGATATGCGACAAAGAAAAGAGCCAATACAATCACTCCAGCAAAAGTTAAAAAGCCGTAACTCTGTCCCTCTTGGAAAATATTAATACTTGAGTAAACCGCTAGCCCAATTAAGGCAGGAAAGCCTAGAATGAATAACAAAATTTTAATAAAAGTCTTCATATTATTTCACCCCCGCTTTCAAAGTCAGTTTTGCATATTTTTTATCTATGTAAATAGTAAGAGCATATGCCGCAAAAACACACAACGTAGCAAAAGCCCCAAATTTTACCAAGCTTTCTCTAAGAGCAAAAAGTGGATAAAATTTCTGTGAAATTGTTTCAAAAGCCTCAAATTCGTCGATGGTAGTTAATACTTCTTCTTGAGTAGGGGCAGGCATACCCGAGGCGTCCATAGTAATATGTCCAACTTTCGGATTCTCTCCCGTTCCAACCAACACTGAACCTATTTTAGCCCCGTGTGTTTTTGCATAATAATTTGCATAGGCAAAATCCCTCAAGCCTTCATCTTCGATAAAATAAAATACAGGATAGGTCATAGGAGACTGATAAGAACTATAATTTGCCAAAAGACCGAAAACAAAAGCCTCATCAATTTCCGTTTCAGTACTTGTAGGATCAACTAACTGTCTCAAGGTTCCCCCCAGAC
>Ga0172381_10006293_pt1 | contig 11911 bp, 9 predicted proteins | sample Leawel6488metaG_FD_119754 | JGI IMG/M metagenome (GOLD analysis project Ga0172381, IMG submission 119754) | Leachate microbial communities from a municipal landfill in Southern Ontario, Canada - Leachate well 64-88 metaG | ecosystem: Engineered > Solid waste > Landfill > Unclassified | place...
GCAAGAAACTTTTACAAATATTATTGGAGATAAGTCTTTATTAGAAGCTGTAAAAAAATGCTTTGCATCTCTTTTCACAGCAAGAGCAGTTTATTATCGTCATAAAAAGGGATTTGATAAAGCAAACGCTCTCCTTTCGGTTGTTGTTCAAAGGATGATAAACTCTGAAAAGTCAGGAGTTATTTTTACAAAAAACCCCATGACGCATAACAATGAGATAGTCATAGAATCGGTTTTCGGTTTAGGCGAAGGAATTGTTTCAGGCAAAATACTGCCGGACCATTATATTATATCTCCTGAGATAGAAATTACAGAAAAAACTATCTCAAACAAAAAAATGAAAATGATTAAAGAAGAAAACGGAAATGGTAAGGAGATAAAATTATCTGCTGAAGAATCAAAAACACAAGTATTAACTGATTCTGAAATAAAAATACTTGCTAATATCGCAATAAGAATAGAAGAGCATTACAAAAAACCACAGGACATAGAGTTTGCTGTTGAAAAAGGAAAAATTTACATTGTGCAATCAAGACCAATAACCACACTGGAAAATAAAAGAACTAATGAAAAAGTCGAAGGCAATATTTTACTTTCTGGCCTTGCTGCTTCTCCAGGTATAGCGACAGGAAAAGTAAAGATTGTTCGTTCAATGAATGATTTAGGAAAAGTCGGAAAAGGGGATATACTTGTAACTAAGATGACAAATCCCGATATGGTAGTTACAATGCAGAGAGCGTTAGCAATTATCACAGATGAAGGCGGAGCAACATCCCACGCAGCTATTGTCTCTCGTGAAATGGGGATTCCTTGTGTTGTAGGAACAGAAGAAGCAACATCTAAACTGAAGGATGGGCTAATTGTAACTGTTGATGGTACAAATGGGAAAATTTATGAGGGCAAGGCAAATGAAATTTCTGAAAATCAGAAAAAAGAGATTCAACCGATAATCAAAGGAACAAAAATAAAAATAAAAGTGATGGTTGATTTACCTGATTTTGCAGAAAGAGCGGCTAAATCTGAATGTGAGTCTATTGGACTTCTTCGTCTTGAAGGAATAATAGCAAGTTCTGGGAAACATCCATTGTCTTTCTTAAAAGAAAATAAAACAAAAGAATATTCAAAAGTTATTGAAGAAGGGGTTGAAAAAATATCAAAACATTTTAAAACAATTTGGATAAGAACAAGTGACATAAGAAGCGACGAATATAAAAATCTCCGGGGAGCTCCAAAAGAAAGTGAACTCAATCCAATGCTTGGATTTCATGGAATAAGATTTAGTTTGAAAAATCTCCCTATCTTTGAAGCAGAATTATCTGCGATAAAACAAGTTGCAGAAAAACATCCGGACAAAAAGTTTGGAATAATGTTTCCACAGATAATTTCAGAATCAGAGATGGAACAGGCGTTTAAAATCTTTCATGAAAAATATCATAGAAACAATATTGTGATAGGTGCGATGATAGAAACACCTGCTGCTGTTCAGATAATAAGAGAGATATGTAAATATGCAAAATTCATAAGTTTTGGAACAAATGACCTGACACAGTATACTCTCGCAATAGACAGGGGTAATTCAGAAGTCCAGTATATTTATGACGAGATGCATCCTGCTGTTCTTTCACAATTGAAGAGGGTAATAAGAATATGCAAAGAATATCATGTGGAGTCAAGCATATGCGGGCAGGCAGGAAGCAAAAAAGAAATGGTTGAATTTCTTGTAAAAAATGGTATTGATTCAATAAGCACCAATGCAGATATGGCATATGATATAAGTGTTTTAGTATCCGAACTAGAGAAAAACGAAAAGAATAAAAACCAACTTAACAACCAGGGAAATATGAAAAAATCAAACATCTTGCCTATTGATGATATCAAACATCTAGAAGAAAAAGGAAACAAAAGACAGGAGCAGGTTCTGAGAGAAAAGATAAGAAATGAAAATCAGGATAAAGATACAACAGAAATAACAAAAGAAGATTTGAGAGGAAAGCCAGAGAAAAAAGAAGCTAAAAAAGATAGTGGTGACGAGTGGCCCGACTTAGATTTAGGCATTGATATTTTTAAGGACCAGAGTACGAGATAGTTTTTCATGATCAGAATTGGAAGTAAATTAGAATCAATTAATTACACCATTTATTTTTCTTGCTAATTTGTCCCCTGCGTCTAAAGCAGAACTCAACCCTCTTTCTTTGACAATACTATCTGCTTCCTCTTCTAATTTACGTAGCATAATTCTGCCAACTTTTCTTAATGGTCTCAATTTATTTCCGAGAATATTTAACATGATTGCTAAACCGGTTCTATAACTGCCCAGATGCCCTCCAATAATGTGCCCGAATTCGTGAGCTAAACCGCCGGTAAATAAAGTTTGAAAAGAAGGATTATCTTCTAAAATCTCCCCCGGCAAACCAATATCTATAGTATATCCCTTTCTGAAAAAATCTCTATAAACAGAAGCATAAACTTTATTTAATGAAGAATTTGTTGTAATCTCGACATTAAACTGAACATTTTCGGGATTTATATCTCTAAAATATTTGTTGCATAAATTTTCTTTTAACTTTTCCAGTTTTTCTTCTGCAATATATCTACTATTCATAATAAAAAGAAAGGAAAAGCATTTATAAATCTTCCTTTTGTCACCCCTATCCAGATACAACATTAGAAAGCTTTAAATACTACCTCTTCCTATAAAAAATAAGAACATGGGACTAGAAGAATTAATCGGAGAACAAGCAGTAAATGAGATAAAAGGAAGACCCTTCAGTATAGATCCTAGTATAAATTACGATAATCCTTCTAAAGATGTTAAAAAAATATTTGTTGAAAGTGCAGGAGATTTGTTTGATGTTGAAGAGTATTACAAAAAATTAAGTGAAAATAGCAGTGATATTGGAACATTAAATGACTTGACCCAATTAGCCTTAAAATATATGGGTGGTGACGAAAAAACTAACCTTGCAATCATGGGAGATCCGGGCAAAGCATTACAACAAGCTGATTTATTGCTTAATACGGGATATAGGGGGATGGCAAAATTTATTGAAAATAATAGGGGTAAAATTCTAGATAAATTGTCTGCAGAACAGTTGTATTCATTGGTTAATAGGGTACCATTATACTTAACTGGCGATAAAAACCATGATAGGGTAATTGCATTAAGAAAGAAGTTAATGCAGTTAAATCAAGTTACCCAAGAAAAAGGAGATATAGGTTCTGTTATTAAAGGAGAAATTGGAGAGTTAATTAAAAAAATGCCTAAAGAACAACAATTATTTCTTCAAGAGAATTCCGAGATGTATATCCAGTCTTTAACACGTGCTATCATTGGAAAGATAGAACAAGCTTATCATGATTTGTTCAGAGCCAATGATGGAAAAAGTCTCAATAAACCTGCCTTAAAGAAATATCTTGAAGATAATTATAAGGTTATAGAAGATGTTATGGGCGAAGATGATAGACCTGATAAGGAAAGGGCAAAAATATGGGACAAAAATCTCAAAATGCAGTATACAGAAATAGCAAGAGAACTTTACAAATCTGAAAAAGATGCATTAAAAAAAGATGAAAATAAAGAAGAAGAAGCAAGAAAGAAAAAAGACAAGGGGGTAGGAATAAGCAGATAATATGGCATTAGAAGATTTAATCGGAGAACAAACAGTTAGGGAAATAGCAGGAACAAGTTTTGGAATAAATCCAAGTTCAAAATATTCTGAAAAAGAATTTTTGGTAAGAGCAGAAGATTTGTTTAATGTGAATGCATATCATAGAAAAATAGCTAAAAATGGCAATGATATTTCTGCACTTAGTGGACTTGCTGGAATCGCTGTTAAATACATGCCGGGAGATAAGGGAGAAAACGCAAGATTACTAAAAGACCCTTTTACAGCTGTAAAACAAGCAAAAGTTTTATTGGATTCAGGATATAAGAATATGGCTGATTATGTTAAAAGAAATATTAACAGTCTTTTAAAAGAATTGCCTGAGAAAACTTTGATAGAAACAGCAGCTATACTTCCTGAGAAAGGAAAAAAATATGCTCAAATTGCTCAGTACATGCAAGTAGGAGATATAAAAGCGGCAAGAAAAGTTTATTCAGAAGTATTTGCGACAGAAGCATGGAAAAAGTTTATACTAGAATGTCCTAATTCAAAACTCATTCAACATTGTATGAGCTTGTATGTGGATCATAAGAAAAAACAATTTATAAATAAAAATCTAAGTATTCATGTTAAAAGTGGCAAGAATAGAGTATATGTCCCTAATCCTAATAGAGCAAGAGAGTATGTTCTAAGAACAATGGCAGGCTATGGAGCTAAAGAAAGAAATGCTGCTTATCTCGGTCTTGCAACAGCCCTTTATCATTCAAAGAAAGGTATTGAAGCAGAGGAAGTTACAGAAGATAGTTTAGAAGAATTAGATGATGTAGCTTAAAATTAAAGAATCTTGTTTATTGTTTCAGCCATAATTCCTATGAAACTTTCAGTTTTTTTCTGAAGCTCATCTAAATTCTGCCCCTGAATATCTCTTATTGTTCCATGCATAAGTCCCTTATGGAGATTAAACACTTCTTCATACCAGCCAATATATTTTGAATCTAAAAGTCTTTTATCAACAAAAGTTTCTTTAAGCAGTTGAGGTATATGTTCTGGGCTTGGAGGAGTTATTTTTGCAGTCATAAGAAGTGCATGAGCAGAATCAACCATAGCCCAATATAATCCTTCAACAGAACTTATCTCTGCTCTTTTGCTGTTCTCAAGATGAAGTGGAGCTCTTTGCAAGCAAGTATAAATCGCTTCGGGTGTAGAACTTATTTTTCCATCCTGAAGAAGTATTCTTAATGGCCTGAAAAATCCCCCAAAATCAATTAGTTCTTCCCCATAACGAATTATGTTTATAACAGTAGGGTCTCCTTTAAGCAAATCATTCCACCAGGTTGTTAATTTTACAGTATTTATATGAAGTTCTTGCTTATAGGGATTTGCTTGTATTATTTTTCCAAGTCCATCTCTATACCAGGCAGTTAACTCTGCATCAAATTTTACAGATGCATCATCAATAATAATAATAATATCTATATCTGAGCCAGCAGTATTATTTTTTTTAACTGTAGACCCGAATAAGACTACTGATTTTACTAACTTATCAAATTTTTGATAAACTTTTCTTGCGAAGGCTAATGCAATATCTGTTTCATTTATGAGATTTAATGTAGGAAAATCTTTAGCAGTAGGTTTTTTTGATTTGGTGATCTTTTTTTTCATCTTAAAATTTTTGTTTGTTTATATTTTAAATTTTAATGAGCCAGAAAATTATTAATTTTCTGAAGGTTCATAAATTATTCTTCTTATTTTAATTAAGGTTTAGTTGATTTTTAATTCGTTTCTTTCCTCTTTTTTTAACTGACTATACTAGGTTTTAGGTATTTTTAAATTCTTCTTTAAGATTAACTCATCGGTGTGCCTGAAAATCTAGAATCTTTTCCCGAAATCTGACCGCCGAGTTCCATTGGAAGATTTGAAAATCCTGCACCGTAAAGTGAAAAATGCTGTTCAGGAAGCATTGTCCCATATCCTGTGAAATATCCGCCAGGAGTGCTGTACATTTGATTCCAGCCAGGAGCACCACCATACATTTGTGTTCCCATTCCCTGTAATGTTGGAATAAGAGGAGAATTTGATTTTCCGCCAGGTGAAAAATGCTGCCACCAATTTCCTGCTTCAATAACTTTCTTTACATCATATCCCTCTTTCCCTATCTTTTCCATTATTTCTTTCATAGGAACATTTCCCATTCCCATTGGAAGTTCTGTATGTTCAAAACCAAAATTATCAGATAGATGAACTTTTTTTACAAATGGTGCTACTGCTTTTGTTTGTTCAATTATATCTACACTATCATATCCAAACCTTCTCATCATGTTTATATGCCCGACGTCCCATGTTGCCCCAATTAATTTTTCAGCTTGTTTCTTTGCTTCTCCTTCACTCATCCCCTCTTTTTTTGCTTTTTGAATGAAAATCTCCTGAGATTTTTTTATAACATCTCTTAAATCTTTTCCTGTTGTTAAAAGAGATTGTTGTGCAGGATGATTTTCTAGAGCAATAATCGGTGCTTTATCTTTGAATTCATTGTAACCTCTTAATGCAAGATTAGCAGTGGTTTCTGCTGATTTTTCTATTGCAAAATCTCTTAATGGCCTTAAAATTTCCGGCTTTTTTTCTCCAAGAAGATTAACACCTTCTTCAATAATCTCCGAAAAGTTTTTAAGATTTTCTTTATTTTCTCTTATATTCTCAAAATTTCCAGCAAGAGGAAGAATTTTATTTGCATAAACATCTAATTCCTTAATTGTTTTGGTATCACCTTTATTTTTTGCACTTTTATAAGCTAATTCATACATTCCCTTTAACTGCCTATACGCTTCGGATAAATCCAATGCAGCATGCGTTTGCAGACCTTCCATTTTTTTCCACTCAGGATTTTCATCTTTTTTAAGATCTTTAAAATTAAGCTTATCTATTCCCATTTTATCTATCTCACTTATCTCAGAAGTTCCTCTCTGTGAATAGAAATTTAACTGGCTTAATTGCTGTGACCATATATCATCATTTTGCTTTCTTATTTCGTCCTCGAATTTTGGGCTTGTTGGGATCGGCTTGCCGACTTGCTCTCCTTTAATGCCTATTGGAAAATATCTTTCTTCCTCTTTTATTGGATGAAGTTTGCCTTGCGGATCTATTAGAATCATTGACTTTATTTTTTCATTCTTGCCATCCTTAATTTTAAACTCTGCAGAGGGCAATGGGACAGACGATGCATGAAATGTTACAACATTTTCTCCAGGATTTAACGCTTGGCTTTTTTCAATAGCGCTCCAGAGTTGCTTTTCTGCTGCATCCTGATTCATTTTCTCCCATCCATGTTCAGTTATTCCGGTTGGGTCAATCATCGGTGCATGAAAGCTTAATTTCGCTCCAGTGAGTTTTGCAAGACGATTAAGTTCTTTAAAATGTTCTTTGGGTACTGATTCAAAAACATCTGGCTGGACATTTCCTACTTCAAGATTTCTTATTCCTGTATTAAGAGTCTCTGTTGCCTCTTTTATTTGATTGGCTGTTCTTGGGTCAAGTGCAGAACTTAATTGAGAAAAATTAGAACCATACATTATGGGATTTCCATATTTAGGATCATTGCTATAAGTTTTTCCGCCGTAAAAATATTCTTCGCTTGTCATGTTTATTATTCCTCTTTTTTATTGTTTCAATTTGGTTCAATACACTGTAGCTTGCGACGATTTTTAGTTCGTCCCAATTGAAGCTTAAAAAATACCTCACAACTCGCCGTGATTGGGATTTTTTATTGATACTAATCTAAAGTTAAAGGTATTTAAAAAATCTCCTCTCTTCTTTTTTTCTGCATAAATGGCAGTTTTTCGTTTTCTTCTCTTTCTCTTCTTTGTTCTTCTTCTAATTTGGAAAATTCTTCCAGTTCGCTTCTCTGAACTCCTTCTGTTCTTACAAATGGGTTTGTCAATTCCATTCTTCTTTGTTCGTTTCCTAATCCCATGGCAGGTCTTATTAATTCACCTGCTCTTCCAGGATCATAACTTTTCCTGCCTTCATAATCAGAAGAAATTCTATACGCAGCTGATTCTGATTTTGGAACTGAAGAATAATCTACGCTATTAGCCTCTGAATTTTCTCTTCCTGAACTCTCTGCTCTATCTGCTGTTATTTCAAGAGGGACAGCTTCTGATGCTGAACGAGTAATATGAGGAGCATTAAACTCCCTTGTCTGCCATACAGAATTATCTGAAAAATTATTTCTAGGGGGGTTTATCTCGTGTGCTTCTTCCTGAGATTTTTTATGTTCTTCCTTTTTTTCAAGTTTTTCTTTCTTTTCTGTCTTATTTTTATTTGTTAATTCTAAAGGCTTTAATTTTTTAAAAATATCTTCATTTGTTTTTTTGAGTTTAGCCATGAGTATATTAAGAATAAGAAGATTATAAATTTGTTGGGATTATTTAAACTGGCTCTCTTGTTGTAGCCATACCATGCCCCTTCTTGTAAGTGTTATATATGCTGTAACAAGAATCAATGGCGTTTGCTTCAGCAAGTTTTCTTAACATTGATTCAGCATAAGTATCTGGCTTTATTCCTTCTTTTGAGAGTTTTTCCGCTCTTTCTTTTTTCTCTTCCTCTGAACTTTTCTTTTTTCCGCTCTTTTTTTCAAATATTTTTAGTTTATCAATTCCAAGAAGAGCAGTGAAAGGATTAGTATCATTATTTTCATTTTCTTTATCACTTTCTTTTGATTTATCTTTTTTCTTCTCGTCATCACTTTTAAGAAAATAGTCTATATCGTCCTGTATCTCTTTTAAAGAATCTTCTGTTGCGCCCTTAGCAAGATCCATTGCTTCTTTTAAATCCGACTTTTCAAGACCATACGTGAATAAATCTAATTCGTCCTGATTAAGAGCATATGCCTTGAAAGAAACATCAACTCTTCCTCCGAATGTATAATGTTGATCTGATTTTTGCGGGATTCCTCTGAAATTAAAGTCAACTATAGAACAGGCATAGTATTTTCTTGCATCTTTATTATTAAAGAAACTTTTTGGCAGATTTTTTTTATAAACTTCTTCTTCAACCTTTATCGCGTCTTTTTTCATCAATGTAACATTCATGTTTATCGTATTGAATGCTGTTACTAATGAAGGATTTGCTTTATCATTCATTCTTAATTCTGCTGCTGCTTTTAGATAAGGTTTTGCCCATCTAGAATACAGTTTTAATGAATCAACCTGACTCTTGAGATATGCTCTTTCAATGTTGTATCTTTTCTGCATCTCTTTCTCGCTTAATTCTCTCCATTTCTCAAATTCCAGCAACCTTTGTTCTAATATTCTTATCACTCTTTCGTTTAAATCAGGCTTGTTATCTTGGAGACTTTTTAAAGACTTAATAAAAAAGAAAGCATCAAGAAGTGTTGCAAAAGAAGCCTGTGAAAAAGTCATGCCCTTTATGCTGGTATTTCCTCTTTTAATATCAACATTATCTAGCCATCTTTGTTTTAATGCAATAAGACCTGCTTCTGCAGTCGTTTTATTATCAGAAGTTGCTGCCTTGTAGTCATTAAGAACTATTTCAAACTGTCTTAAATCATAAATAATATTAACTATACTTTTAACAAGCACCCCTATTGTCTGCATAACTTTCATTGCTTCTTCTTGCATTCTTGTTGCTTTTCCCATAAGTTCTGAAAAGTGACCAGAACCAGGAGAAGATGCGAAATTATCCACTATCTTTTCAACTTTATCAGGATAACCCATAAAATCAAGAATCCAAAAATAAACAGGTTCAAGTGTCTCAAAAGGAGAATTATATATTAACTTCCAGTTTCTTAGGGGTTTTGCTTTAGCTTTTTCTGCTGCTTCAATAATACCCTTGCTTTTTATAACACCTTTAAACTTTGATATGTCACTTTTACCTCCATCATAATATTCATCAGGATTTATCGCCGCAATTATGTTATATATGTCAGCCATCTTTTTGTATTATGACTAGATAAAAGAAGTTTTTAAATTTTGGGTATGAGTATATTGAGAACAAAAGCAATATCTTTAAAACCCCTTGCCACCTAATAAAATATAATTGAGGTAAATAAAAATGGCATTCAACTTTTTCAGTAAGAAAAAATCAAAAGATATGGACCTTACTGGAAGCGTTTCTGGCGGTATTCCTCTCCCAAAACACCTACAGAAAAAACTTGTTCCAATTAAACCTAATGACGGAATAATAACACTTTCTGATACTTCTTCTCAAACTGCTCCTGAAACACAACCAACTACTCCTGCAAGTTCTGGCGGAGGATTCTTTAACTTTTTTGGAAATAGTTCTCCTTCTTCTTATGATGCAACTCCTTCACAACCGGCAGATTCATCTTATCCAAATAATCTGCAAGAAACTAATAAAATTAGTGAATTTTCAGACAGATTATCAAAACTTCTTGATAGAGTTGAGCTTATTGAAAGAAAAATAGAACGGCTTGAAAGAAAGAATTATTGATTCTTATCTTATATCTCATAAAAACTTATAAATAAAATTTCATTAAAGTAATTATGGAAAAGTATAAACCAATTTATGCAAAAGGTGAGATTTTAGTATATTTCAAACCCGTTTTAGAATCCCCTAATAGTAAAGTGAAAATTGATGAAAATTTTGCAAGAGTTTATGGCGATTTGCATCACATAGAATTTCGAGGATTTGATGACCTGGATACTGCGGTTTACTTAACTCCTCCTGGAAGAGAGCTAGAAATATGCAGAAGGCTAAGGAGAGACAAGAAAAGAGTAGAAAGTGCAGATAGAAGAGACCTAAAATTAGTCCATAGAATGAGAGAATATGATCAAATATTAGATTTAGTAAATGACGTATTAGAAGCAGAATATGGGGTTTCAGATAAACAATATAAAGAAAATCTTGAAACAATAATAGAAAGATTAAAGCAGGGGATAAAGAATGTTAATAACCCGTTTTTAGGGATACAGATTAGTTCTTAATAACTCAGAATAAGTTAATTATAAAAACCCCGATAAGATTATACTTTTATAAGCACAATATCCAAAAAGGGAAACATGCCAGAAAAAATAACCGACGAAAAAATTCTTGCGTATGCATTAAAAAATGCAGTAGAACATGAAGGGAAAGCTATAGCCGGAAGCGTATTATCTCCTCTTTTCTTTGAAGGTCTTAAAAAAGAAGATGTAAAAGTGATTATGCCAAGAATAAATGAGATTATTAAAAAAGTTAATTCTCTTTCTCTTGAAGAGCAGAAAAAAGAGATAGACAAGCATGAAAAGTCTATCTGCCATAGAGAAGTAAGAGACACAACTGAAATGCCTGATTTAGAAGATGTTCCTAAAACAGGAATAATCACAAGGTTTTCTCCATCATCAAGTGCTTCTGCCTTTCACATAGGCCACATTCTTACAGGAATGCCTTCTTGTCTTTATGTTAAAAAATATGGCGGCAAATTATATCTGAGAATAGAAGATACTAATCCTGAAAAAACAGTGCCAGAATGTTACGAGTCTTTTCCTAAAGAAGCAGAATGGATTTTTGGTAATGTTACAGAACATTATGCTCAATCAGATAGAATGCAAAAATATTATGATTTTGCTGAAGATTTAATAAAAAAAGGTTTTGCTTTTGTATGTACCTGTAAAAAAGAAGATGATGAAGAATCTGATATTCCAAAAAAAAGAGAACCATGTAAATGCAGAAATAACTCTATAACAGAGAATGAGCAAAAATGGAAAAATATGCTTGATAAAAAGGGGTTTGAGGAAGGAGAGGCTGTTTTAAGATTTAAATCAAGCGATTTAAAAGTAGCAAACCCTGCTTTAATTGATTTTCCATTGGCTAGAATTAATCTAACACCTCATCCAAGACAAGGAAAAAAATATAGGGTATGGCCTTTGATGAATCTTTGTGTCACATATGATGATATAGAACAAAAATGTACGCATATAATTCGTGCAAAAGAGCACCAAGATAATGCGAAAAGACAGGAAATGATTTTTGATGTATTAAAGGTAAAAAAACCTCATACTTATTTTCTTGGAAGATACAAATTTACAGATTTAGAGATATCAAAAACAAAAATAACAGAAAGAATAAAGAAAGGGGAATTTAGCGGCTGGGATGATATTAGGCTTCCTCTCGCAAGAAATTTTAAGAGAAGAGGATATCAGCCAGAAGCATTTGCAAGAATGGTCGCACAAAGAGGATTAAGCAATGTAGATAAGGTTATGGCAAAAGGAGATTTATTTCAAGTATTGGATAATTTTAATAGAGAAATAATAAAAGATAAATCAGTTCAGGCTAGCTTTGAACCGCAAAAA
>Ga0172381_10006294_pt1 | contig 11910 bp, 20 predicted proteins | sample Leawel6488metaG_FD_119754 | JGI IMG/M metagenome (GOLD analysis project Ga0172381, IMG submission 119754) | Leachate microbial communities from a municipal landfill in Southern Ontario, Canada - Leachate well 64-88 metaG | ecosystem: Engineered > Solid waste > Landfill > Unclassified | place...
CACAGCCCCACGTAATCACCGCGTGTATCTTATTGAAATAATTCATTACAGTGTTTTTCATAACTTTCTCCATAATTTTGGTACTCTCTCACGCATGTGTATACACTAATGTGTGGAATCACGCAATCACGCTCCCACGTTAATCAATATAGTCTCCCACGACAGAAATACCCCTTGCCCTGGCCGTTCTCATTTGGAGTTTATTTTGTATCCTATGGTATGTTTTGTCGTCATCCAACTGAGCTTTTACATCATCAATGAACCACTTTTTTAGGTCAGGATCTGATATCCCATTTGTGATTTTAGCGATGGTTTCTTCAAACTCTTTTTGCACTAAAAGCCCCTGGAGAAATTGATCAAGAATTCTCAAAAACTGCTCCCTAATAAACAGTTTCTTAGACCCAGCTTTAATAGCCTCCTCTGTCTCTTTGTAAATCTTCTCCTCCTCAACGAACTTTTTCCTGGTAATATACATTTGGTATAACATGTAAGTACCAAGATAATGGGCATTTCTATTAACATCCCCGGTATGTTTAAACTTATATGGAGCCGCTTCTTGTATCTCTTTAATCTTGTCCGGGAGGTTAGAGAACGCAAAAAAGTCAATTCTTACCCCTTTCCCTTTAGGCCTAGCACAAAATGGTATGTTCATGGCTTCGTAAGGGATCATATCATACCATCTCGCCTCACCATCTTTAATGGGCTTGTCCTCCCCAAAGTAAATCTCTTCTCTCTGTACAACCTCTGCACCAATTTCACCTTTAACTCTCATTAGTACCCCTCCTATACGCTATGCTTAAACTTCCAATAATAGATCATCCAGTCCAATACCTTCCTCTCCAACGCCTGTCTATCTCCATAAAATATATGAATCCCATATTTGATCTCAAAGCTAATCAAACTCTGCCTTACAACCTCTGGGGGGATATCTGTAAACAACTGCGGCATATATAATTCCGCTTCCTCAAATTCAATTACCAGGGCTTTAAACTCATAGTCCTTTAGCCTGGTCAACTTATCCTTAGTCCTTTGTCTTTCACTAGTTAGATATGCCCAAAGATCATTCTCTTTCCTCTCTATGGCAAAGGTATCCTCAAATCCCCTTATGCTATAATCACCATTCCTCAACGTTCCCCTAGTTATCACCAAATCCTTCATGGGAGTGGGTAGCCACAACGGTTTCTGCTCCCTGGTATCCACCACCACAATCATCCCTTCAGGTATAACATGCGGCCTTAGTTCACAAGATCCGTTACTTCTGATGGCCGGTTTCCTTTTTACTTTAATGTTACTTTTCACTTTCATGGCATCTCCTTAAAAAGAGTTGGCGGGTTATACCATCTGGCTGGCTTAATTGCTCTTTACTTAACAATTATATTGCATATGCCTTTGATATAACCCGCCATGGGTACTAGCTAATTATGTATTACCATCAGTTACCAATCGAGTTTAGCATCAGACTTCGCCGTTCCACCAGTTCCACTTGCCTTGGTAGAAGCCGCCGGAGTCTTCTTAACATCCTTACTATGGTCAGCCCCGTACACATCAAGCTGAACGATATTGGTCTTATTATCCTTGGTAACAACCTTAACCTGGCAAGAACTACCCGGCAACTTAATCTTCATGGCCTCGATAACCGGGGCATCAAGATAACTAACATCACCAGGGAACTTCTTATTAAACGCATCCTCAAGTCCGAGGTTGGCCAGGATATTGGCGAACACCTTATCAACGCTCTTATAAGGATTCCCATCCTCCTGCCGAGTGTTGACGAACAATGCGATCTTCTTGCCATTGTCCTCATCATCGGACTCGATCATGAGCGGGATATAACAACTCTCCTTACCGCTCGTCTCATTAACCTTAAGATTAATACCCTCCTGAACAACTGCCTTGTGCCAACCATCCGCCGGTGCGGAAAATCCCATCGTAGCTCCTACTTGTCCTTTTTCTCTCATAGTCAATTCCTCCTTAGTTTTGTTTATTCATCTCTTTGGTTAAAAACATACTACCCCTGACCGCTTTCAGGCACCCAATGAAGTCCTGAATCCCTACCTGATCATTACTGTAGAAATCTGAAAGTGCTGAATCAATGTCTCCTAGAACCTTAAATCCGACACGATCATCTTTTCCCTTTTTAACAGGGGAAAATTTAAATCCACGATAGTGAAGATAGGCAACAATACTTGTATCATCCATAATAACTGATCTTTCTTCTGCCATCTTTCTACCCCCTTTCATTGCGTTAACATGGTTTAGGTTTCTTTACTCTTGCCATAGTATCTCCTTTCTTATTCTGGTTTTTTAATCATCTCACCGTGTGCTGTTGCCATTAAACGCTTCACATCAAACAACTTTCTAATAACTCCACCGGGAGGTTTGTACCCAGTGAACTTACTAAGATAACTTCCATCATCATCACAAGATACATAAGGAGGATAAACAACAACCCCATCATCATCAAACCTAGTTTCCACCAACCCGATGAAATCAAAGAAGCCCTTCATATCTCTGGGGAATTCCTTACCAGCCAATGCCGGCGCACAAGCCAACTCCCTATTCCATTTGGGATTCTCCTGATCCCTGGCAGTACATATAACATCAATTCCTACCTTAGTTAAATTCTCAAATCCCTTCATGAGTCTGGACATCTGCTTACTCAATGCCCCATATCCCTCCTGGCTCATCTTGGTTCTCATGGTAAGATCCTTACCCTTGTCCTTACTGGTATCCCTAGCATTATAATCCTCTTCCATAATCTCGTCTGCTAGATGGATATTCATAACGTGTGTCAACCCATCAAACAGTAACGTCCTGATCTTACCGTCAAGGAATATCTGCGGGGTATAGACAGTCTCAAGTAAATCATCCCATCCCTCATAGTACCCGACTGCAAGCCTAAGATCAGGACGGTTGATGGCCTTAATGGTCAAATCAACCTGCCCTCGCTCTGCCAGAAGCCAGAAGATAGGGTCTTCTGCACTCTGTAACGTTGTAGCTGTTTTACCACTTCCTGACTTCCCGTAGAATAATGAGAAGTTCCCCCGCTTAACATCATCTGTACCTGGTTTGTAAATCTCGATACGCATAGTCATCCTCCTTTCGTGGTATTAATATTAGCTTATTTTAACCTCTGTATTTATGTTATGATTAGTTGTGCATATCTCTATGCCATCCTCTTGGATATCCTTTAATATACATGAAATTGCATAAAAAGCACACCCTGGATATTCTTCGTTATACAATGCACAATCAAGTTCAATACACTCTCTTTCCATAATAGGGCAATGCATAATTATTCTCCTTTCGTTTTATAGTTGCTAGATACTAAACCTTTTCTTTTTAACTTCATACATTGTCTCACTCATATTCCCATATCTGCAAATACTTTTCATATCGCACGGTATCCCCGGCAATATAGCCCCACATGCCTTATCATTCTTATACCATCCGTCATAAGCCTGGAGATCGTGTATCATTATGTCAACAGCCCTGAACCTTTTCTTAATCCCGTCAATATCAAATTCACCCCTTCTATATTTCTTCCCATACATCCTACTATCCTTATCCCAGCCAAGGAAGTAAAACGCCGGTCTTGATATAATATCCTGGTAACACCTTTCCTCATGCTCTTCCGGTGCCTCGTCTTTAAACTTCCCAATACTCTTAAGATCCGGTACTCTCGCGACTTCCATAATGCAATATTCCAACTTATCATCACTAAGGAAGTATGCCCCAACCTGCGACTGGATGAAAAACGGATCTAAATAATTATCTGGCCTACTGGATAGTTTGTTCTCCACAAAATACTTATCATACTTTCTGTCAAAAAACCCCTTAATTTTTACAGCCACGCTATAATCCGAGTAAATCCCAGGGATTTCAATGGTATTATCAAACTCAGCCTGCAATACCCCACCTGTCTCAATGGTAATTCCCAGGGCTTTATACGCTCGGAACAAAGCCTTAACCTTAGCTATATTGATATCCGGTATCTCATAGTCATCAATAATCTGCTTAAGGCTAATTGTACTATCCCCCATATCAGCCTGTAACACACTATCCCAAAGCTTGCCCATCTTCACAGCGGCAGACATTTGGCTATCCTTAACTACAATCCCTCTGATGTTTTTAAGATAATACAGATAGGGGCAGATTACAAAATCCCCAACGGTTGACTGAGACAATGGTATAGGCATCATAGCAACATCCATGATACACCTGAACCACTCCTCCTTTTTACAATACCCACAGTTACCGTTATCCTCTGCTCGGTACAAGCAGTCCGATCTAAATCCTTCCATCTTATTAAACGTTGGTGAATAGTCTTTACAGTCTACAAATTTAATAGCTTCACTTTTCTTTTCCATGTCATCCTCCTTTTCGTTTTACTCGGCATTTTCGGTTTCGTTTTGGTACTCTCTTAGTACATCCCAAATCAATTTCTCCTGCACTTCCGTTAATACCTGCGTCCCATTAATGAACCTTGATATATACGCTTCCGGCAAATGGGTCTTGCTTGCCAACTCTTTTTGTGTTATCCTATTCTCCTTGAGAGCGAAAAGCAACTTTTTATTTATTCTAATTTTCGACATTTTGTTTCACCTCCCTCGTTCTTGTTGATTTGCATGCTACATCTTTTTCAAATTCATGTCAAGGAAAATCTTTCATTGGCCTTATTTTTGTCAACCTATTGAAATCAAACGAAATCATTTTTCTTGTAATTTAAATATGACCTGTGCTATAAAGTAATTGTTCTTTTGAAGCATCGGTGCGTGGGCAAGTGGTAAGCCTCTTGTTTTGGGAACAAGAAACCGGGAGTCCGAATCTCTCCGCACCGACCAGATCTTTGACAATTCACGGGTCGTCTAACTGGTAGGACACAAGACTTTGAATCTTGAAAATCTAGGGTCGGTGCCTAGCCTGTGAGCCATATATTAAAGGATACGGCAGGGGGAAAACCAAGGGGGTGGGTCAAACGAAAACACCGCGCAGCGAATCGGTGGCTGGCACCCCTGCTGTAGTAAAAAGAAAAAGGAACGCGCGCGCGGGCGCGAATATAAACCATTATATTATATAAAGGAGGGAATATGGAAATAACTGATGTCATGGAAGTTAAACAGGGATTTGTGCTATTAAAGCAATATGGTGGATCAATATTAAAGATAAAAATGGAGGATGGGGCGGTTATTTGGATAGAAGGAAGAGAGGAAGTTGAGGAGGTTTTTAACGCAATAGAATCAATAGAAGGTGAGTGGAATACCAGTCCTTTTTTAAATCCAGATGGTCATTAAGGAGGGAATATGTCACCAGCTAAAAATCCAGAGACAGAGTTAGATCGCGAGTTAAAGTGTAGGCAAGAAGGTCGGGCCGGGAAACTCAAATTTCCCATGGCAGACATAAAGGAGATTGGTAATTACCTTTACGATACCATCTTTCCCCAGATCAAGTTTCAGCAATACAGAGAATGGGCAGACGATACCGGGCAGATACTATACATATTTGGCTACTGCCCGTTGTTTAGACCGATTGGTGGACAGGGTGGTCACATTCCTACATATACATTAAGGATAGACCGAACCGAAAACGAACCTATTGTGGAGGTATTTGAGCGATGAGAAGGAAGAAGATTAAAGATACATGGGAAGACAAGGTGGTTAAAAGGATTACTTCATGGATGTGGGAATGGAGAGCAGAGGCGGTTAAGGATGTGGCCAGGAAATTTGGATGCCACATTCACTCTAGCAAGAAAGCAGATACCAAGGAGGAATGATATGGAAACCACAATGGAGCATAAAGTCATCATAGTTATGACGCCGATTGGGTTTGTTATCGGTCGGATGGATGAAGGCAAGTTAACCCTCCCCAGAATCCTTGTCATTTCCCAAGGAGACAAGCCGGGAGTTTTATCCGTACACTTTAAAAATATAGTAGGGGACCCAACCACATTCTATATTGGCGATACCCCTCATTATGAGTCGGAGGATGGGGAATTGAATGACCTGTACTCGGAAGCGGTATCAGGTATAGTTAGGTCGGCAGTAATTAATTAACGCAAACCTATATAGAAAAGGAGATGATTATGAGCATTGTTGCTGTGAGAAATAAAGGTGGAGTTATTCAAGTTGCGGCTGATTCACAAGTAACATTATGCGATGAACTTGTTGCATATGCATCAGATTTTAAAAAGATATGTAGAATTAAAGATATGGTGGTAGCTACTGTTGGCGTATGTGATGAAGTTGATATGTTTTATAGATATGTAAGAGCCAACAAAACTCCCAAGGCAAAAAAGAACGATGTATTTAACTTTATGTCAGAGTTTTATAAGAGACGTGATGAGCACAATGCAACACTTAAGGGCGATAATGGTATCTCATCTTCCATGTACTGTATGATGTTTAGTGGTAGGGTGTTTCTCGCAGATCAAACATTTATAGTTGAACTAAAGAATAACAAGTTTCATGCTTTTGGTCAGGGATGGCAAATGGCTTTGGGGGTTATGGAGGTTGGCGGAACTCCGGTTGATGCGGTGGGTGTGGTTTGTAAGTATAATATCTATTGTGGTCTACCTATAACATCATATGAGATGCATTATGCCCCAAGGTAAATTTGTCATAGCTCGTGACAGGCGCAGTTACCCCCGCGAGAAATGGATGAAACCAATCTTTCTGGAAATGTTCAGAATCATAGGGCAGAAACTAACAGGGGATTTTGTAACATGGGAGGGTTGGTTTGATTCACGCGGTTGGAAGTTCAAGCAGGAGTTAGCATTTAGAGAGTGGCTAAAGAATTATTTACGCCACAAACAACCATGGAAATCATTCTCAGATGCTAAAATGGAAAGTGAAATACAGGGATTTATAGACCTTTATGGATGGAGGAGAAATGACATTACCTACGAATAAGATAAATGGGAATAATATATTTTGGGATCTGGATGGGGTGTTGAGGGATTTAAGCTTTAGATTTACTAACCAGGAGATAGCTACGTGGACATATGTCAATAGCCACGGGGATGGGATATGTGAGCATATTGATAAGAATCTTAATGATCTATTAAAGGCCCCACCATGTGAGTATCTTGATTTAGCTTTGATGTGCGAACCTCTACATATAGTTTCAGCTCAGTCAGACCTATGGCGTCCTTACACAAGCGCCTGGACAGACATTCACGTACCCGAAGCCAGGGTAAAATACATCAACAATATGGAAGATAAAATGAAATACCTTGAATCGGGCAGACGTATATTGGTTGACGATTACCCTTTTTATCCAGACTACACCCACATTATATTAATAAACAGACCATGGAATAAGGAGACGGTTGCTCCGCGTAGAGCAAACACACCCGAGGAGTTGATGGTATATTTGGAGGGATTTTTAAATGGAAAGTAAAACATGGGAAGAGTTAAAACATCAAGGATCGAGCCACTATAAAACAGGGGACACAGAGCCCATAGATCTCTATAGGGCCGCTATCCCACACCCATCTTACAACGCCTTTGATATCAAGGCCTTGACAGATACGATTAAATATGCTTTTAGATTACTGACTCGTGGTTATCTACAGGAAGACATAAATAAGATCAAGCACTACATGGCGTTGTATGAAGCAGATATGTTAACCCAAGTTAAAAAGGAGGTCAAATGAAGAAAACGGTTGATACAGTACGTATTCCATATCGACGCGGAGAGACTATTAAAATTAAACCTATAGCGGATGTTCATTTAGGATCTAAAAACTGTGACAAGCGTGCCCTCATGGAGTATCTAGGAAGGCCAGATCCAAAAACATATCTCATTGGCATTGGGGATCTAATGGATTGTATCATTGTATCGGACTCCAAGCGCTACAGAAAGGTTAGCGATGGATTTGAATCAGAGGATATTATAGGTGAGTCTGTAAAGGAATGGATTGATATTCTCATGCCGTTCAGAGATCAGATAATTGGCCTTGGATGTTTATCCGAGGACTCAATGGTTCTCTCTGAGCATGGATGGAAAGATGTTAAAGATGTATGTGTTGGAGAAAAATTGTTATCATTTAATGAAACATTGGAAGAATTCCAATATGAAAATGTAAATAAAGTATATAGTTATAAATATACTGGAGAGATGTACAATCTAAAAGGGGCTACTCAAGATCAACTTATTACTCCTGACCATAGTGTGTTTGGAAGACGTAGAGATGATTATTCTTGGAAGAAAATGAAAGTACCAAAATATGAGTTTACTCCTGCTAAAGACATAAGGGTTAGGCATTCAATACCAATAGCGTCTTCATATAAAAGTGGAACAGAAAAAGTAAATCCACTTTTTGTAAAATTAATTGGATGGATTATAACAGAAGGTTGTTTTTTAAGAGGAACTGGTGGAAACGGTATATACATATATCAATCAAGCGTAAATATAGATAATGTTATTGAAATAAAATCATTGTTAGATAGTTTGGAAATTGAATATAGTATAGAAAATAACAAACAACATAGAGGAAACAGAACGAATGAAGCACCGTGGACAGCATTTTATATAAAGGCAAAAAGTGCCAAAGAAATAAGAAAAACAATAAATGAGAAAAGAATAAGTAGGGAAATATTAAACAATTGGGATTTTAATTCATTATGTATATTAAGGGATACTATGTTAAGAGGTGATGGATCGTCTTGTGTTAAGAAAAACGGACATCATAATAGAGTATATTATACCGCAGAAAAGGGATTGGCATATGATTATTTAGAATTATGCTTAAAAACAAACACGCCAGCAACGTTACGTAGTAGAAATAGAGTTCAAAAATATAATGGATATGAGAAATATGTAAGCACAACAGAATATTCAGTTAATCTTTTGGTTCCAAAAAGAAAAACAATAAGGTCAATTAAAAAAATTCAATATAATGGATATGTATATGATTATAATATTGAAAACAATCATAACTTTTTGGCAATGAGAAACGGAAGGCCGTTTATAACTGGGAACTGTGGAAATCATGAAGACAATATAATTAAGCGTTGTTCTGTAAACCCCATGAAGATGCTTTGCGATGCGCTTGGTGTTAACTATCTTGGATACTCATTCCTTGTTAGGCTCATTTTTAGTGAAAATGGAGCCAGGGGGCGCACCGTAATCATCCGAGGTCATCATGGTTGGGGTATGGGTGGCCGAACCCTAGGAGGTGAATTAACCAAGTATTCCAAGGACTTATCTCAGTTCGATTGCGACATAGCTCTCTATGGGCATACCCACAGACTTCAGGCAGATACCATGCCTAGACTTGGTATAGTTGGAGATAAACTTGTATCTAAAGAAAAGCACCTTGTTATCTGCGGTACATTCCTTAAAACATTTTCAGACGGAACCGATGCTACCTATGCAGAGCAACTTGGACTGCAACCGGCTAAGATAGGCGGAGCTACGATATCCATTAAACCAAATGATACTTGGGTTAAGATATCTGTAGAGGTATAATTTCCTTGACATATAACTAAGGAGGCATTATGCTTAAAAAAATGAAACGAGCGTCAACTGGTAAAATGGAGTGGTGTCTTGTTTCCACTAAAGACCCAAGCAAGATTCTTAAATGGTTTGGAGTATCGAAACCCTCTGCTGATATGGTCAGAAAAGAGGAAGATAGGGTGGAGATGTTTAAAAACATGAAGAAAGGCAAGTAATGGCATTTCCTGAAAAGAGCAAAGGTGGGACGCTCCCCGCCCTTGAGGAAAATCCTGAGCAACGCGCCCTGTTCGATGAGTATGTCGCAATGGGGCGCAGTCGTTCATTAGAGAAGTTACAGGACCATACCGACAGAACCATTCAAACTATTCAACGTTGGAGTTCTAAGTTTGGTTGGGTGCGTCGCGCTGATCTTAAAGACAGGGAGTTGCTTGATAACGGGTTAGAAACCCCCAGAGAACATATCAATAATAAGAAACTTGCCTTAGCTATCATCAATAAAATGATCAAAGACGTAGCTGTCCTGGATGATAAAGGTGAGTTAGTAGGCACCACAGTTCAAGCCAAGAACGTATATGATATTAAAACGCTTATAGAGATAAAGGATATAATCCTGGGAATTGATAAGAAGGAGTCCACCCCAAAGGGCGGCAATACTAATATAGATAAAGCTATCTTCATCATCAAGAAATAGGCGGTACAATGGGATTTGAACGAGTATATGATTATGATGATGTTCCTACATTAAGAGCCTTTGCAAATTCTAATCATTTCTTTAGGTTGGCGATCGGCTGCTTTGGTTCCGGCAAGAGCAGCGCATGTGTTGCGGAAATGATAGCAAGAGGCATTCAGCAAGCTCCTAATAAAGAGGGTATAAGAAGGACGCGTTGGGCAATAGTTAGAAATACTGTAAGCCAGTTGGTTCAAACAACGCAGAAGACAGTATATGATTGGGTGCCTCCTGATTACTTCGGAATAGAAAATAAAACAAATCATACTTATATAATTAATAAGATTGCCCTGGAAGATGGTACCAAGGTTGAGATAGAATTGATCTTCAGGGCACTTGATGATGCTAATGATGTTAGAAATCTTCTTTCTCTTGAACTTACAGGAGCATGGTTAAATGAACTTAGGGAAATTCCCAAGGTAATTACAGACGCAATTGAAGGTCGTGTTGGACGCTATCCGTCAGAAAAAGAGGGTGGGTGTACTTGGTTTGGGGTAATAGCAGATACTAACCCACCTGATCATGCATCGTATATCTTTAAATTATTTGAAGAAGAACTACCAAAATCTGAAGAGTTACAATCCAAGTATGCTATATTTAAACAACCATCTGGTCGTTCTGATAAAGCAGAAAATCTCAAATATCTCCCCAAAGATTATTACAAAACAATGGCTATCGGGAAAGACCCGGAGTTTATTAAAGTATATATAGATGGTGAGTATGGGTATATACGCGATGGGAAGCCAGTATATAGCAACTACATGGACTCTGTGCATTGTACAGAAACAGACATAGAAGCCATGAAGGGTATCCCTATTTTAATGGGACTAGACTTTGGATTGTCTCCCGCGTGTACATTGGCTCAGTATTTGCCTAATGGTAAACTTAATGTACTAAAAGAATTCTGGGAAGATAATTGTGGACTTCGTGCATTTATAACAGATATTGTGAAACCATATTTAGTATCAAAGTATCGAGGGTGGGAGATAGTCACCACAGGCGACCCGGCAGGTATCAAGCGTGGAGATACAGATGAACGTACCTGCTTTATGGAACTTGCTTCTCTCGGATTCCCCGCTACCCCTGCTCCTACTAACTCCCTGTTAGCACGTATAAATGCTGTTGACGTATTCCTAACAAAAATGGTAGAAGGGAAACCGGCATTTAAATTGTCACCATGTTGTGAATTATTAAGGAGAGGGTTTATCGGAGAATACAAATTGCATAAGTTTAGAGGGGCTAATGAGCATTTTTCAGAGATCCCATTGAAGAACGATTTCAGCCACTTACACGATTCACTTCAGTATATTGCATTGATAGCAGATCGTGGTTTATCAGGAGTTAAGGGTTTAATGGGATCACGTTACGATGCACCAACATCATCCAAATCACGACCCGCATCCATGGCGGCATGGACATAAGGAGTTAACATGAGGGTTATATCTGATCAAAAAGAAGTTACTAAGATTAATGATACAGCCAGGGGTATCCCGGAAGAGGGTCTTGATGTAGATGATGAGATGGACCTTGTTAGATATCTTAATGATTGCTGGGATGATGCCAAACGTGCCAAGACTAATCATGCTGAACCCCAGATATTAACTAACATGAGGCAGATTGATGGTACTTACGACCCATCCAAGATAGCCGCTATTAAAGAAATCGGTGGATCTGAAGTATTCATGATGATCACAGACGCCAAGTGTAAGAATGCTAAAGATTGG
>Ga0172381_10006295_pt1 | contig 11910 bp, 10 predicted proteins | sample Leawel6488metaG_FD_119754 | JGI IMG/M metagenome (GOLD analysis project Ga0172381, IMG submission 119754) | Leachate microbial communities from a municipal landfill in Southern Ontario, Canada - Leachate well 64-88 metaG | ecosystem: Engineered > Solid waste > Landfill > Unclassified | place...
ATGACTTCTTGTCTTTCTTTGCTTTCCCATATCCATTTGAAAGAATGATTATTGAGGTTTCCGAAGGAATACCCACCAATATGACGCAGATGAGTGCAAACCCAAACATCACCAGTAGCACCAATGCAAGGGCAAAATTCATGTCCATAGCAAACCTCGTATTCTCTTTCTATATCTGAAATTAAATCATTGAACTTATAGTAGTTAATAACTGCTTTTGGAAAATCTTTCATCGTCTTGTTTAAGAGTGGCTCTACTTTGCCCTTCCACCAATCCTTCTCAAGATGTCTATTCTCAAATAGATTGTCTATGACAGGCTTGTATTGAATATATTTGATTTCTGTCATCTTTGCAAACAATTCTGCAAAGAAGTAAATCTCTTTGTAGTTACTAGGTGTAATTACAAACCCTACACCAATATCGCACTTGCTATCTCTTGATTTCTTTGCCTTGCACAACGCTTTAACGCTATTGATAGTCTTATCAAATCCATCTACACCCTTTGTCTTAATGAAAGACTCTTTATTACTTGCGTCTATGCTAACTCTAACCCAGTGGAAGTTATCTACAATGGTGTCTATTGTGTCCTTACTAAGAGAATATCCATTGGTAAATAGACCTAAATCTATTCCATATTGAGAAGCAAATTTTGCTATACCACAGAAATCTTTGTGTAGAGTTGGCTCTCCACCACCTGTGAAGTTAATTGACTTAACTCCCATGTTTACCATATCCTGAATAGCTTTCATAGCTACTTCAGAATTGATATCTGACTTATCTTTCATGTACTTGAATGTACAGAAATCACACTTCAACTGGCAACGATTGGTTAAATCCATCTCAACCATTATTGGTGATATATTCTGACCGTTACGCCATGCACAAACCCTGTCACAATGCCACAATAACTTTAGCTTTGGGTTAAATACCCCTTGTCGCATAAACACGCCCTCAATGCCTCTCTCCAATGCCTCAACTGACCATTTAGATGAGAGTCTTGTTTTGTTTTCTTTTTTACGTTAATAAACTCGTATTTAAGTTCTTTTCCTAATAACATAGCTACTTCAGCAGCCCACTCTAATCGAGTAACCTTTTCTGCATTAGCAACTTCTTCATAGGTGTTAAGATTATCTAGGTTCTCTGTTATGTAGCGAGCTAAGTCTTTGGTGTAACAAATAGATCCTGTTTCGTTATACAGTTTTAAAACTTTGTCATTAAGAACGTGGTCTAGGATGACTGACATGAACTGATTGTCTTTGTTAAGTCCGAACATCCATGGAATACGGACAAGAGAATAATCTGAGCAATAGTCTTTAACAATCTCCTCTGAATATTCCTTACAAACTGTATAAGTAGAACCCTTACCTGCAATAGATGTGGTGAAGTGAACTAACTTAACTGCTGATGCACTACAGGCAAGGGCTATGTTCCTAGTAGTGAAAACATTAGCCTCATGTATCCTCATTCTATCTTTGCTATCTCTATGACCACAGAACCCTACGCAGTTAATTACAGCGTCTACTTTATTCTTCTGTATGTACTCGTAGACGTGGTGCGTGTCACCTGCATTACACTCTTGCCGTGTAGGTCGAAGAAACTCTCCCTCGAAATCACTACCAACCATTCCTGTTGAGCCAAGTAGTGCTATCATTTTTTGTATGCCACCAAAAGAGTGTCTTTGTCATTACGCCACTCGACAATTCGTTCTTTACCAATTAGTTCTTCAAGACTGTCTTTAGTAAAATGATTGATATGTTGTTCGTTAAAGTTCTTCTCTCCGTAGAAGCCATCTTTCTCTGGAGTAGATAAGAAGATAATCCCACCGTCTTTAACTAAGCTATCTAACTTCTCTATAAACTTCTTTGGGTCAATAACGTGTTCAATAATCTCAAAAGCAGATGCACAATCGAACTTCTCATCTGTGTCGTATTCTTCCAACAAACAGTTCTTAAATTCACACGATAGGTTCTTCTCATCTGCATACTTAGTGGCAAACTCTATTGTCTTTTTATCTGCGTCTATACCAACTGTGTCTGCACCTTCTTGTTCTGCTGCAAAACACAACACACCATCTGAACAACCAGCGTCTATGAATGTGTTATATCCATTCTTCTTGATGTACTCTAAGACCATCTGATAACGTGGATAGATTAGAAACTGACCGTCTGGACTAAAATTACTTGTCTGGAACTTACCATGTGTTACATAGTGGGATTTATAATCCTCGTAATCTCTATATTGTCGTCTTTTAAGGGTAAGTAGATTGTCATTCCAGTCTCTTGCAACTCCATCCCATCCAAAGACTTTACTTGGTAAGTCAGCTCTAAACATTTCCTGTGAATCCACATCTTTAAGAACGTCGATGAGTTCTCCGATGTATTTGTCCATAGCACCATCGTCTGTAGCTTTTCCTTCAATTTTGATGCCACTTTTCACCGTCTCTTTCAATGCTGCATAATCAAATACGACAGGAACGCAACCACACTCTTGAGCCTTCATGGCTGATATACAGCTAATCTCATCAAAATCAGATGGATAAACATATAGACCTGACTTGTAAAGCTCTCTTATTAACTTCTTGTGTCCGACACGACCATGCTCGAACACGCCTTCTTGTTGCATTAACTTTGTCATGTAGTCACGGTATTCACGAGGTCTACGACCTACTTCCATCATCTTGTCGTAAGTATCCCAGCCGTAAAACAGGTGTAATTCTGCATCGGGAACTGCTGTACGAACTTCTGACCAGCGTTTAAGTAAGTATTCAATACCCCTGTCATAAGACGAGGTATAAATCATTCTGTGTGGATTCCTTACTTCCTTACTTCCACGAAAATCATCAAGGTTTACACCATTACGACTTACATAAGTCTTATTTGGTGGCAATCCTATAACATCTTTATGATACTTCGACAATACAATAGCTTTATCAAAATACTCAATATTATCGTCGTTGTAAGTTCCCCGTGGCATAACATCATGCAACCAGATATAACGCTTCTTACAGGTCATACCTTTGCGGAAGATGTTATTACGCCATGAGATAACTATATTGTGATGGTCATTAAAATTAAACTCAAAATATTGTTTGTAGGTAACACCTTCGTATTCTCCTGCCATGTCACCGCATGAACAGTAAACCGTTACCTTCCATCCGAGTTTAGCTAATTCTCTTGATAGATAAATGACTGCTTCTTCTGAGCCACCAATACCATTTATTACGCTAGGTGCAGCCCAATCTTCCCAAGCCTGACCACAGAATATCTCTACTGTGTCTTGACCCCAGATTACTGGAGGAAGAACTTGATGCTTCATACCTACTAGAATCTCGTGCCCTTTAAGGTGGTCTGGGATAATCTCAAATATCTTTGGAAGCAACTGTGGTGATTTTTGCTTTAGTAATCGTGCTATCCAAATAAATCTTTCAATAAAATCTTTTTGCTCTACGGCTTCCTCATAGTGAGGTTTGTTAGCTTTAACCCAATCAATATCTGGAACTAACTTCTCTGCCATATCAAAGAACTTCTTGGCATTAGTAATATCGTTATCCATCATATAGGAGTGAGCCATGACAATAGCTGGTCTCCAAGTATATGAACTAGGGTCATAAAGAGTAGTAGATAAAGGTGACTCCATGTGAAGCCCTAAGTTTCCCCAACGGATTGACTTCTTCCATTGACTCATCTTGTTATAAATCTCTGATAGCTTTAGATATGGGTCTGGGAAGTTTTCACATTCATTGAGAGCCTCAAAGCAAGCACCGATAGCTTGTTTGTTATTACCCAAATCAGACATAATATCAGCGAGCATACACCAAGACTTCATCTTATCTGCATCCCACCCTGATTTCTGTGTATGAAGCTCTAGGAAGTATTTAGCACCCTCTAGGTCTCCCATTGGGTAAAGCATACGCCCTAGATAGGCTAGTGTGCGTGGGTCAGCGTTCTCTTTGTCTTGTTCGTATTCTGCAAGTAGAAACTTAAGATTACGCTTCTTCTTATTCTCAACTTCTTTAAGGTCAAGAAGATGCTCTATAACAATACCTTTTTCTATGACTGTATTAAGTGGAACATTGTCAGAAGGAACTACATTCTCATGTATCTTTTTTTTCCAGATTGCCCTAGAGACTGTCCTTACTAGTGATTCTCTCCAATGAGCTGCATGGACATTTCCATAATGGTCTTTAGCATATTCGTACCAGCAAAGAACTACGTCTATATTGTGTGACTTAGCTTTATCAGCTAGAGTCTTAATCTTTTCTGGGTTTATAATCTTATCGTCGGTGTCTATTCTAAAGTAGTAGTCAGTAGTACACTTGCTTGCTAAGAAGTTTCTTTTGTCTGAGAAATCATCAATCCATTCATATTTATAAAACCTAATATGCGGATATTCTTTAATTAGAAAATCTAATGATTCCTGACTATCAACAGCTACAGTAATCTCATCGAAGTATTGTTTATATTCGTTGTTGATACGTCTAATCTGTTCAATCTCGTCTTTAGCAATAACGTGTAAACTTACTGTTGCCATGCCCTCGCCCCCTATGTTTGAGCAGGTACTCTAAACTCTGGAAACCTAACCATAAAAGTTTGTAGTTCCTTCTCGTTGTTAAATAGCTTCTCACCATGTTGCTTAAAAAATTTCTCTAAGTCCATAAGCAATCTTGGTAATATACTTAAGCACACCCTCATGTCTTTTTTTTCAGTAGAACCATAAATGTTTTTTTGTGCTTCTCGTCGTGCTTTGTTCTGGTCGTATAATCCTTTCATGTGGTCAAAATTTCTACCTAGTTGTGGATTATCGCAACAAGTCTCATACTTAAAGTAATTAGCGTCAAAGTTCATACCACAATTATTGCAGTATACTGTCTGGTCAGTTAGCCACAGATTAATAAAGTTTCTACAGGCTAACCACTTATCAGATGTTTTTTCTTTATACGCTTTTTCTTTCCAGCGACTCATGTTTCCCTCTAAACTGCTAGGGGCAGTCTTGCGACCACCCCCAACAGATTTGTTACATTATAAACATTGTGAACGGAGGAAACCAGCATGAGGATGTAGACACTCAAGGGTTGCTTCCAATACAATGTTGCCTTTGGTTGCGTCGCCTGTTTTGGCAAGTTCACGAACCGTAGGTTTACGAAGATAAGCCACTTTGAACAAATCTTCGTTAATACCAACAATATCATTGTTAGTATCACCAGACACTGTGACGTGACGATGAGCAAACAACTTGACCATCTTCGCAGCATCAGACGAATACACGTCGATAGCGTTGATAAGTCTCTTATCGTTTTGGTCAAAGTATTTGGTCGCATTAGCAGTGAAACCACTAATACGTCTTTTCAACACCATAGGACAGTAGATAGCATTGACTTCAGTACCTACGTTCCATACGTTCTGGAGATAATCATTAAGCATAAGTTCGCTTAAAGAAGTACCAGAAGAAGTACAAGTAATGCAGAGGAAGGTTTTGATACCTTGCATAACACCTGCATAGGACTCTGTACCCATTGTTGAAGGTTGAACGCCTCTCATAAGAGCGTATTCCAAATCGTTCTTAATCATTTTGAGGGCTTTGGTCGCTTCATATTGATAACGGCTATTGAACGCAGCTTTATCAACGGCTTCCTCAGTGTCGGACACCAAGAATGACTGTTGATGAATCTGTGTATAGTTCGTCATACGAGAAGGGTCAGTAATCGTCGGATATGACGCATCTGCACCTTCAATATAAGCGTTAATTTTTACTGCACTAAGAGTATCAATAACATATTGTTATCTCCGATTGCTCGGAGTATCAGACTATATCTTCCACCGATTGCTCGGATAGAGATGGTTTGTAGAAATACCGTAGCTTATACATCATACTTGGAATAATATATGGTTTGATTACTTCAACTAGTTTGACGGCGTTTGGCTTGTTAAAGTAAAGTCTTGGATATTTTCCTCCATGCACCAATACTCTAATACCAAACTTTTCTTGGAAATAATCTTTCATATTACTTGTTTCTTCTGGACTACACGAACATACATTTATAAACAACTGTGGATAATTACGGTTGTTTACTCCCGTAGTTCCGTCGTCCATAAACCAAGTTGCTAAACCAAGAGGTGTTAGCTTGTTTAAAAGTTTCCTTCTTAGAAGTTTCTTTCCTTCTGGGTAGAATATCTTTCTTAATCTTGTAAAGAACGATAAAGCCCCTGTTGTAAAATGAAGCGTAGTATAATTCTTTTCATTGCGCTTGTGCCATGCAGTTACGGAATAAATCCTGCTTGCTACAACTGGCTTTAGATATTGGTACTTCCATTTAAGATATTCTATTTGCTTTGGAGAGTGAGAAACCTTAAAACAACAATGTCGGTTTCCTGTTCCGTAATAAACGCCGCCATCTCCAAACAAACTTCCCCATATTACTTCTCTTGCTTCCTTCGATAAAGGATTGAGCATTTGCTTTCTCCTTGTCTACTAATCAGATATTTCTTAGTCGTTACACCTTCCTAATTTCTTAGGCTCGGCTCGGTATTGCCCTTGTGGGTTTCACCGAATTTCCATCTTGTTTTACGAGAGGTTAATCTAACTCAGCCACTCGTGCTTACGATTCTTAGCAACTGATGTTCCTAACCCTGTTGCGAGTTGGGTATCAGTGGGGGACAAGTTCGTAAGGATAGACATCAAATCTTCTTTTACGGACTTATCTAGATTTACATATGCTCCAGCTGCCATTTTATTTTCCTTTATTCATCAGACATTATGCCACCAGCTCTGAGTACTTGACCCATCGCCACTGCAGCATCGGATACTTTTCCAGTCTGTTTAGCTTTTTCGATTGCAGTCTGACGTGAAGATACTTGGACATTAGAGTTGTTACCAGAACCCTCAACCATTGTCTTTTTTTGCAGAGATTTAATCTGATTAGCTTGCTTCTCAATGGTCTTAGCCACGACAGGTTTCTGTGCGTGAGTTAAGTCACGAATAGCAAACGCTTCAGCAATCTCTAAAGCCTCTGGTCTTGCAACAATATCAGGATGTGCCATGTAGAAGTTCATTCTCTGATACAACGGACTTTGTGGGTTAAATCCTAAAAAGTTCCCGTTAGGGTCTTTGACCGCTAAATCGGGATTACGTTGGATTACCGACTGAAAGGTTTGTTGTCTCACAGTCATTTCCTGTTGTTGCTTTTGTAGTCCTGAAAATTCTTCTTTAACTATTCGCCTTTGTTCTTCGTTAGATAATTTATCTAATTCCTGTAACGCCCACAAACGACTGTTTTGGTCATCTGTTGACGCTGCAAAAGCGGTTAGTTGTGCCTTTGTATATTTCGGTGTTTCAGGCTGTTGTTGCTGTGTAGTGCGGAGTTTTTCATCCTCCTCATACTTTCGCAACTTTCGTTGAGCTTCCGCTAAACGGTTCTTTAACGGCACACCCATTTCGTCTACTGGTTCGACTTGTTGTTCACGCACAACAGGGGCGGTTTCGACTTTTGGTGTTTCAACTACTTCCTTTGTTTCAGGTTGAGCGGTTTCCTGAACCTCATTACTGCTCTCTTGTTCCGCAGCGGATGATTCTTCGGTATTTACATCCAATTCTTTTTCTTCCATTTGTTTCTCCTTGCTGTAACGTAGCAATCGAACTGCTACCCTCTTTTAAATGACGACTTATTCGTCATAATCTTTTTCTATCTCATTAGTTTTATCAAGCTGTTCTTTTAACTGTGCCATTTCATCTTTATACTTCTTTGGCGTATCAGTAATATGCTTGTAGGCTAACTTTAAAACCCTCATATTATTTAACTTCTTTTCATCTGTCTCAAACTGCCACATACTATCAAGTTGTCTTACCCAAGTATTGCAGTCTTTAAGAACGATAGCCCAGACATCGTTAGACGCTAGATTGCCGATAACCATTTCGCACTCTTTAATGCGTTTGATTATTTCATCTTCGCTGTCCTTAGGTTTACTTGTGTCCTCGAAGTATTGATTTTCCACTTTGCCCCATTATAGTGAGTTGTTCCATTGGAATAAGGATTTTCTTATTCTCTTTTTCTTCTTGTGCTTTACGCTTGTTAATCTCAATAACTTCTGGTGGTAACCTTAACATCCCTCTTGCCATCATTACTCCTTTGCTGGTTTACCTTTTTCTGCCCTACGTTGGTTCTTCTCTCCATCGCCAATCATATCGCTAACCATACTCAATGCTTCGATATTCTCTAGCTTTTGTTTAGACATCTTCTCTTGGACAATAGCCTGAGATTTTAATGCCCTGCCTTGCATATCGGGTTGAATACCTTGCTTCGCAAGAACCTGTGCAGCCTCGGCGTCAGTAAGTTCATCCATATTCACCTTAACATTTGGATTAGGTGGAGGTGGAGGTTGTGGAGGGGTAACTAATTCTTCCCAGTTTGGAACATCTAACTCCTGATAGAACCGCTTTAATCCGTTAAAGAGGTTCATCGGGTTCATAACACCTGTCTGTAGGTAAACAGGATTTTGTGCAGCCATGAGGATTTGTTGAGCCTTCTGTAGCCTGACCTGCGGATTTGTGTTCTGGTCGTTACCCCTGATAGCTATTTTATACTTACCCTGTAATTCTTCTTTTGTGATTTTAATTCTTTCACCATTTGACGACTGACCAAAATACATAAACTCATATTGGTCGTCACCATACTGACACCATAGTTCGTATACCCAGTTAATTAACTCCTCAAATTGTCCTCTGAACATATCAGCGTCGAGAGAGAACACCTGTTGCATATTCTGGTTCTGTAATTGTACCTCTCCCAGAGTTCGTGGTTGACGCTTGTTAATCATCGACTGGAGAGTAAAGTCTACCTGACCAATCAACTCCTCAACTTTAGCGTTCAACATCATTTCTTCGTCTTTATACGAGAACTCAATATTAGGATTTGATTTGTTAAGCGGTGCGATTGTTTCTGCGAGTGAGTTCATGCCATGAACAGGGATACCGAGACCCCAAGTGAACTGAGTAGTTGCAGGTTTGATAAGTCCTGCCTTGTAAAGAAACGTAGGAGAATTAGCCATTGTCTGATAGTCTAACTTCTGCATGTGTTGCATGTCTATCTCTTTAGCAATGTCCTCGATAATCTCTGGGATACCTCTGTGAGAAAACCATCTGTCATCTGTTAGTTCGTAGAAGAATTTAACGAATGGGTATCTACCAGAAAAGAATGGCATAGAAATCTTACGAAGTAGTTTTCCAAAATCGGGAGCCATCGTAACAATACATTTTTCATCTACACCATCGTTGTTAATGTCATACCAACAATAAGTTTCCCAAATCTTTACTAGGTGTCCCTCGGATTGAACTCGCTCAATACCTTCACGTTCGTCTTTAGTAACCTCTAGCGTTGAGTCATCTAAATCCGTGTTACCCTTGGCTTCAATTTCTTTTGCGGAGATGTCTTTCCACCCCTTGTATGCCACGTTATTTTTAAGCGTTTGCAAAGGTATGTAAAACTCGTGTATAATCCACTGAGAACTCTGCGGGTCGAAACCTGTAGTTGTTGGAACATAAACTTTAGGACATAGGGCAATATCGGGATAATCGCAAAGAACATCTTGAACTGTAATAGTAACTTCTTTTTCCCCTGAGAGGATTTTTTGGACTGCATTGTCTATAGCCTTTCTATTGTCCTCAATAACTCTTGGAGAAACATCTATATCGAACTTCTTCTGCACAGCAGAGCCAATCATCTCTGGGGTGGTCATTGGGTCAAATAGCTGTTGTAGTTCTTGTTCAGATAAATCTTCTATCTTTAAAGTTTCTACTCTGTTGATAACGTCAATCTTCCAGTATGGTTTTGCTACATAGAAACCTTTTTCTAGTGTCTGGTCTGTAACAATAATCATCTTGTTCTTAATTTGCATAACATTCATCAAGAGATGGTCTAGGAACTTCTCAATCTTTAATGCACCTTCCCAAGTTCCTGTAGGTTGTGGAGTAACCTGCACGATTGGGCGAACACCAAAGAGGACGTTAATGAGAGCAGCCTTTAATTTGCGAATCTTTGTTTCAATCGTAGGCATACGGATATTGGCACAGCCCTTGAATGGGAAGTTCTTTGTTTTCTTGATACGCATACGAAGGCGATGGAACTTCTCTTGGTTATCTTCCCACTGGCTTATCCAGTTCTCGCAATCTTCTTGCCAGCCTTTAATTGTGGACACAAGCGTAGCGTCAGATTTCTTTTCTGCCTTGCTTACTCTTGGTCTGTCCGTATTGCTCCACTTAATCACTGTAGTTCTCCTTAAATTCCGTAATTGTCTGCTCTTGGTTCATCTTCTATTAAATAACCTGCGTCATCAAAATTAAATTGTTTTGGTTCTCTGTAGTCTGGTGTGATAATCTGTTCGGCATAAGCCAAAGAATCCACCAAATCATCCCAACGACTAGAACCTATGGTTAGTAATTCATCCCTTAGCTCATACATACTTTCGTGTATGTAGTATTTGCCTTGCTCAAATAGGTATTGTATCGCTGCACAAATCCTATCCTTCTTTTTTCGCACCGTATTTCCACCCTGAGTTGTAAATGAGTTAGTAAGTTCTACAAATGGTGCGTTAATCTTGCGTTCTTCTGCCCTTTTAAGGCAAGTTGAATAAAATAGTTTTTCAGTTCCGCTGTTTGGCACTCCGATAGCCTGAACAGAGCCTTTGTTTGCTAGGTACATATTAAGAAATGCGTCTATAAACTCTAAAGTAGTGTCGTGGGTGCGTATATACTTAGCTACATATCTATTCCCGTTGTGGTCGCACAAAACCAAACTAGCTACTTTCCAGTCTGACTTTTCTTCTTCGGAATAAGCAGGGTCTACTGCGATAACAGCGTTGTATTGCTTCGGTAACTCTGTCCAGTAACGTATATTTTCAGGTTTGATGACCGCAGCAGAGTCCATCTTCGGGTCATTCATGTACTCAGAAGCAAATGCGAATGAACCTATTTCCTTCTTACGCTGTTGTAGCCATACATGAGGTCTAGCAGACTTCCATAGTGCGTGTTCTTCATCTTCAATGTTGTCTATATAGGCACGGAGTTTGAGTTTCTTCCAGCCATTAGGCGTCTCCAATAAATCTGCGAGCAACGACAACGGGTGAATAATCGTTCCTACTACCACTAATTGCCCTTTTGGAAGCAAGCAGTTGATACAAGCACGAAATAACCAGTCTTTTAGCTTCTTACGCTGTTCTTCGCTCTCTACACTCTCGTCAGTCTCAATATCGTCTAGGACTAGGCAGTCAGGTCTAAATCCACGAATCTGTGCCCCTGCACCCTTAGCCCGTATATTTACCCCATTTGTGAGAATAATGTGGTTTTCTGTCCACTTGTCGCTTCTCATATCACCAAAGATATGCAACAGTTTCTGATTATTCTCTATTTCCATCTTTACTTTACGGAGCAGGTCGATAGCCAATCCTTCACTAGCCGAAATGATACATATATCTTTTCTATGTTTGAAGATGGCTAGCCATGCTACGTAAACAACTGAGCAAATCATTGACTTTGCAAATCCTCTTGGAGCTGCTACAACAAGTCTTTCCTCGGAAGGAAGCAACTTATATAAATCAAAGTGAAACGGAGGTATAGTGTCAGTAAGATAAGAGCCAAAGATGTTAACAGCAAACTCTGCTAAGTCTTTGTCGTATCTACTGAATACTGCTAATTCTTCTTTTGTTGCCAATTAACCCTCTCTATAAGTATTATATGATATAACAATCCTAAAACTATGAGCAATTTTCTGCGTGGGTCTATACCTATACTAAGGGGGGGTTGGGGGTTGCCCTGCCTCGTATGGTTCTTCACTACCACTCATAGGTGTGGTACCGCTCTGATGTGTAGTATTCATTTGTGTTGCACTCTTATGTGTGGTACACGTTTGTGTGGTCTCTGCCC
>Ga0172381_10006296_pt1 | contig 11909 bp, 8 predicted proteins | sample Leawel6488metaG_FD_119754 | JGI IMG/M metagenome (GOLD analysis project Ga0172381, IMG submission 119754) | Leachate microbial communities from a municipal landfill in Southern Ontario, Canada - Leachate well 64-88 metaG | ecosystem: Engineered > Solid waste > Landfill > Unclassified | place...
TTTCTGTTTTTTATAAATTTGTTTATTACCTAATTTTTTTGAAGTATATTCTCTTTTTTCTCCATCAGATAAAATATGTGCTACTTTTTCAAAAAATGTTTGCCCTAATGTTGTATTTAAACCATGCAACCAACTACTTAAGCTAATAAAAAATGGAACATCTGAGACTTTGCCGTTAAACTTATCTTCAAAAGCATTTAAAAAAGCTTTGTGAAAAGGTGCGTTCCTGTTATTTGAAGCATCTATAGGAAAAGTTTCAAATCTTTGAATTAAAATTTTTATTACTGTTGCTGCAATTTGTTGTGTTTTCTTTTGGGTAATCATAAATAAAAATTTATTTGTTTTTTTTATATTCATCTATTAATAAGTCAGTAGTACTTTTTTGATACAATAGCTTTCTGTTGTTTATGTCAATATTTGAATCATCAATAACTTTGATTGCCGCCTTAAAAATCATTAGTGCTCTATTTTCATCATAAAGGATACTAATTAATCTATCACAATAATCTTCAATATCTTTACTATTAAACTCTGGTAGCTGACAAGACTGGTTCGCCATTCTAAAAAGCATTAAAATATGATATCTTGCTTTGTTATATTTTCTATCAATACTTCCGGCTCTAGTAAATTTTTCAATTTTATAAATAGCTAAACTACTTAAATAATAAGGGTTGTATTTATGATCTTTATCAAAAATTTTATCCTTTACGTCTTTATAAAGCTTTCCATAATAGCCTGACGCCAAATGAGGAACATTTAAAAACATTGATGCAAATGTTTTTATTTGATTTTTGATTGTTACGATTTTCGTTTTTGTAACGCCATGTTCTGTATTGTATTGCCCAGTCCTTCTTTCATAAAACAATTTATTGTCATCCTTAAAAGTTTTATAATATTGTTCAAGATTTTTTTGAAAATCAGAAAATGCAACAAGCTGTTCCTCTTTAATTTCGGTTTGACTGTTTGTTGCTATTGTTATATTGTTTTTTATATCTTCATTTTGGGTAATAATTAATTTGACCGGAACTGTAATTTTATCTATTCCTTCTAACTCTTTATTATTAAATAATGTGTGACTTGTCTGACATCCGTTAACAACCTGGTAGTTACTAACAGAAAACAACTTTCCTTTACTACTATTTTTTTTATCGGCCACAATAGTTATCCCGTTATTTAATATAGCAAAAATATCAAACTTTTTATCTTTTAGCGTCTTATCTATTTTTTGATTTACTGAGTTTTCACCCAAATAATCTCTTACATTGTCATAAAAAATATTCTGCATTTTACCATTTTCGTCGGTAATAATTTTTTTATATTCTTCAAATTTAATAATCCCCAAATACGCTTCTTCAACACCATTTATTTTTGGTAAAGTAACCATCTCGTCAAAAGAAAACTCTGCGGTAACTTCTTCTGATGTTTTTCTATAAAGTTTTTGAATCTTTTGTGCGTCACACGGAACAAAAAAAACATCTTCAAAAAGCCCCATATCTTTTAATTCTTTAACGTTGTTGTTAATAACTGCTGTTAAATTTTGATCATCAACCCATTTACCAGCAGTAACATAATATAATTTACACAATGGATTACCCTTGGTCATTAAACTAAAATGCTTAAACAATATTTGTGTTATAGCAAACTTTTCTTTTATTTCATCTGTTTTTATTAATTCTGGGTTTTCATTAAAAAAATCCTTAATACTAAAAATAAAATTACCAATTTCAGAGCCTTCAAATTTAGTAGAAGTTTTGCTTTGAATAAAAACAAAAACCACATCTAATATTTTTGCGTCTTTTACAATATCTTCTACCTCTTGGGTAGTGTTTATAAATAGATTATTAACTATAATTCCTAATCCATCTATACCTTGATTGTTTCCGGTTGAAATATCTTCAATTTCAAATTCATTATTAAATTCATTTTTAACAACTGAATAATTACAAAATTTTTCAAAATCTTTTGGCTCTGATTCTGGCTTAATCTCAAACTGTTCTAAAAAACCATCCAATAAATTTTTAGTAATTCTATCCATAATAGTTATTTAGATTTTAAGTGAAAAATTATTTCTGAATAAGGATTTTTATCTCTCTCGGTGCGATTTAAAACTGGACGTTTATACTGATTAACAATTTTCATTCCTGCTTTCTCTGCAATTTGTGGATATAAATTCCACTTATCATTCGCTACGAGAAAAACATCAAAATTATCTGCAAGAAATTTTCTAGAATTGATTAAAACTTGAGATATTCCTTCTACATAAGATTTTTTTGCTTCGATTCCTTGACCTTTATACAAAGGGCCAATTTCTAATTCATCTTTTCTTTCAAATCCAAAAAGATCATATGCGTAGGCGTGCTGTTCATGATAATCAATTTGACCTACATAAGGTGGGGATGAAAAAATTCCTTTAATTTTTTTATTTTCAAGAAGTTTATAAAATTCTTTATTTCTTAATTTTATTTCATTTAATATATCAACAGTCCTTGAATCACCAGTAATTGAAGCCCAATGAGCAACGCTTTTTAGTTTCTGAAATTCTTTAATTCTTTCAATAGTATCATTTGCATAACGATTAAACCAATATTTAATTGAAAAAAGGGGCTTACATATTTTTTTGTGTTTCCAACAATAATAGGTAGTAATTTGTGGTTCTTTAAGAGTTGCTAAATCTGAATGTGTCGTAGCACGACAAGAACGAATGGTTCGACTTAAAATAACTGCTAATACTCTTTTATTTTTTTCATTTTTAATTTTTTTAATTTGATCAAAAGCAGAATCAATTTCTTTGCGAATGTTTTTAATATACCACTTATCAAGAAAAGTTTTGTTATTTTTTTGTTCAAGCTCTATCTTATATTTTGAAATTAATTTTTTATAAATACTTAAAAATTCTTTTTCTTTCTCAACTGCATATTGATTTTCATCTATCTCTCTTTTATAAACCTTTCTTTTAAATTCTGGCGAAGAAAAATTTTTATTATTAAATTTAGAAAGTTCATAATAAAGTTCTTTTTCAAATTCTTCTATTTTTCCATCTGTTTCAAATTTAGTAATTGCTAAATTTATACTTTTTATATCTTTGACTAAAGAGTCTAAATTATAATCTAACAATTTGGCATCCGTTACCATACAATTGAAACGAGAAATATCAATCCCAATTGAATGTATTCCAAGTTCATTGGCCTGAACCAATGTCGTGCCTGATCCCGAGAAAGGATCTAAAATAGTATCTCCTTTTTTGAAAAAAGTTTTCTGTTTAAAATTATCAGTGTGGTTATCAATAAAATACTCAACCAATTGTGGTATAAATTTACCTTTGTATGGATGCAGTCTGTGCACATGTTTTGTGGTATCTTTTTCACGCAGATTATCGAAAGAGAGCTCCCAATTTAAATCATCCCCGAGTTTTTTCTTCCACTCAACTTCTCTTTGTCCATTAAATGATTGATAATATTGTCGTAAATCCTCAATATTTATTTGAGTAGAACCATTTTCGCCATATTTTTTTACTTTTCCATATTGAACAAGATAAGAAATATTAGATTCACTAATACTTCTACCTAAAAATGAGCTTGCCCAAACACGTGCTTCCTTTAAAGTTAATAATTGTCTGGCAATTGTTATTTCCATAATATATAATTATATTAAATTATAACAATATTTTTTGAAAATCACAATCAAACCAAAAAACTCGCCTTCGCAGACGAGTTTTTATTAGCTAAATCTGAAAGCAATTAGTACATCCCTGGCATGCCCGCTGGCATACTTGAATTATGTGAGCAGTTACATTTGTCTTCTGGTTTTTCAGTCACCATCGCTTCAGTTGTCAAAAACATGGCGGCGATTGAAGCTGCATTTTCCAAGGCCGTGCGAACGACTTTTTTCGGATCGATAATGCCTGCTTCGACCATATCGACATATTTATCAGCTCGGGCGTCATAACCGAATTTGAGATTATTATGTTTCTTTTGTTCTTCAATAATATTAAACAAAACAACTGAACCGTCTTTGCCAGCATTGATGGCGATTTGTTTAATTGGCTCGAGAATCGCTTGATTAATAATCTTGGAACCGACACTTTCTTCTTTACCTTCGACTAAATTATTCAACGCACCCGAAGCGACTGCCAAGGCAATTCCCCCACCAGGCACGACTCCTTCTTCAATGGCAGCTCGAGTCGCATTCAAAGCGTCTTCGATGCGATCCTTTTTCTCTTTGAGCTCAGTTTCGGTCGTGGCTCCGACTTTGATGACGGCGACACCACCGGCCAATTTGGCTAGGCGTTCTTGAAGTTTTTCTTTTTCAAAATCTGAAGTCGATTCATCTTTGGCTTTGCGAATTTGTTCGATTCTGTCTTTGATAATTTGTGAATCGCCACTGCCATTGACGATGGTCGTGCTATCTTTAGTCACAATAATTCTACCTGCTTGACCAAGATCGCTGATTTCGACATTTTCTAATTTGAGACCAACCTCTTCGGAAATAACGCGACCGCCAGTCAAAACTGCGATATCGCGCAGCATTTCTTTTTTGCGATCTCCGAAGCCCGGAGTTTTGACAGCGACGGCGTTTAAGACACCTTGGAGTTTATTGACCACCAAAGTCGTCAAAGCGACGCCATCGACATCATCAGCCAAAATTAAAATATCTTTTTTGCCAGTTTGAATTAATTTTTCGAGAACCGGTTTAATATCTTCGATCGAAGAAATTTTTTGATCAGTAATTAAAATATAAGGATTTTCGCAAACCGCACGCATCTTTTCGGCATCGGTCACCATATATGGTGAGACATAGCCTTTGTCGAATTGCATCCCTTCGACGACTTCGAGTTCAGTCTCGGCACTTTGAGATTCTTCAACGGTCACTACACCGTCTTTACCGACTTTGTCCATGGCATCAGCAATAATTTTGCCGATTTCGACATTGTTGGCACTAATCGAAGCGACTTGAGCGATTTTTTCTTTGGAAGAAATTTCCTCTTTGAGCTCGTCTAATTTTTTGACCACTTCCGCAATTTTCTGTTCGATACTTTCTTTGATTTCAATCGGACTAATTCCTGAGGAAACCAATTTCATCCCTTCAGCAATCATCGCCTGTGCCAAAATTGTAGCCGTGGTTGTCCCATCACCAGCGATGTCATTGGTTTTACTAGCAACTTCTTTGACTAAAGCGGCGCCAACATTTTCGTATTTATCTTCGAGTTCGATTTCTTTGGCGACCGTCACCCCATCTTTGGTAATCACTGGTGAGCCATAACCTTTGTCCAAAACGACGTTGCGACCTTTTGGTCCTAGGGTTACTTTGACAGTGTTGGCTAATTTATCGACACCGATTTTGAGTTTGGCGCGAGCTTCTTCATTAAATATAATTTGTTTTGCCATAGTATTTTTAGTTAACTTAATTATTCAACGATCGCGATAATATCTTCTTCGCGAATGACAAAAAAATCTTCGCCATCGATTTTGATTTCATCGGGAGCATATTTTTTAAAGACGACTTGCTGACCGACACTGACGCTCATCACCGCGCGTGAACCGTTTTCCAATAATCTACCGGGACCAACGGCAATGACTTCACCTTTTTCTGGTCGCTCTTTATCGGCTGTCCCTGGAAGAACCAAACCACCGATGGTTTTTTCTTGAAAAGGCACGCCCTTGATAATGACTTGATTGTGTAATGGTTTAAGAGTCATAGTTTAAAAAGTTAATAATGAATATTTTTAGCAATCAAACATTCCGATTGCTAATTTAGTATGTTTATCTTACATTAGGTGGAGGTGGGTGTCAAGAAGGAATAAAAAGCATAAATTATCTGAACTATGATTCGTCTGATTACTATGAAGACTATGATTTTAGAATCATAGTCCATCAGTTAATCAGTTTAATCATGGTTCAAGACAAGACTTATCCACACCCCCGTCTTGACAAAATTTTACTATCTGATACACTAGAATTCCACCGTTACTCCCGATATCATTGTTCTTTATTAACATTGTAGACCGATAGTCGGTAATTCATCGATCATTCATTGGTTACTCCTTTCGGACGGAACAAGCGCGCGGGTCATCTGACTTGCGCGCTTAATTTTTTATCTGGACACTTTTTATCTATTGACAAAAAGTGTTTATTTGATATACTATATTTTTATAATTGTTCCTTTCCCCACTTTTTGAAACCCCTTCTTCTTATATAACCCGACTCAACGAAGTCGGGACCGCCTTCAGGAGGTTGCTGTTAACCTCTCCCGTCTTTAATGCTTATTACTACGCACACTGTCCCAATAATTTGGGGGTGTGCGTTTTTTATTTAAAATTTTTAACCCCTTGACAAATTTTTTATTATTTGGTACACTTTCCTAAAGTAATTAGGAGAGCTGAAACGTTTGCTGGAACTCAACCAGCACCCTGTCCTCGGCTCTCCTGCCCCCTTTAATTAACGGGCGCCTATCATGGTTGCCCGCTTTTTTTATACCAACCCCAAAATCAGCCACCACAAAATTAAGCCCGAATTAAACGACCAGAGATAATGGTCAAAAAAGCTTAAAATTAAAATAGCCAGCAACAAAATAAATTTAAAAATCTGAACTCGATTGACTTTGGCTTTGTTTTGAAAAACTTTAAAAAATAACGTCGCTAGAAATAACAGTAAGCCAATCAAACCAGTTTCGGTTAGAATCAACAAAAAAACATTGTGCATCGGCTGATAATCCCAGCTGGATAAATTCGGATCAAGCTCATGCCAAGCTTTGGTAAAATTACCGACACCATAACCCAAGATTGGTTTGGCTTGAATCAACGCTGACGAAACTTCGAATTGACTTTGTCTTTGGTCAAGTGATTTTTGTTCGAGTCGCGAATCCACCGCAATTCTTTGACTAGCAAATGAACTAAAAATAATTCCAAAAATAATCACACAAGTCACGAGCACCAGGCTCGTTTTTTTAAAATCTTCGAGCTCGTGACGATTTTTTATAAAAATAAATATTCCCAAGGCAACCAATGAAATTACCAAAGCCACAAAAGCTGATCGACAAAATGTCAAAGTTAGCCCGATAAATAGCAATGGAATGAAAAAATTAAAATAGCCGGGATTAATATAACGCTCTTTGATTTTCAATGGATTTTTGTAATTAGTCGCTAGATAAGTCGTCGCTAAAATTACCAAGACCAAAAATCCTGCCAAAATGTTTGGATGCGAAAAACTCCCATAGGCTCGGAGCCAGCGCTCATCAGCGATTTCAATCACCGAAACTCCCAAATCCATCCCCTTTTGACTCGCCATTCCCAGCCACTTACAACCAATGACTTGCTGACTGATAAATTGCCAAATCGCCAAGATCGCTTGAATCGTGCCCGCCGACAACAACGCCAGCGAAATATATTTTAATTTTGGTTTGACCGACCAGACGACAATGCCAAAAAATAGTACTAGAAAGAATCTGATTGACCAGTAAAGTGCAAACAATTTATCCGCTTCCAAAAAATTGACCACGCATACCCAAACAAAAAACAACACCGCACATGGAATCCAAAGTGTTTTTTTGAAGTCGATTTTTTCAAACACAAAATTTACAAAATATTCCAGACCGAACAAAACCAAGATCGCCAACAAAATATCGAGCCCATACAAACTCATGGTGCCATACTCCCAGGGATTACCAGCCAACTCGCCTGTTTTTAAAATCAAGCGTGTCTGCCACGGCAACAAAAAAACCAAGAGACAAATTCCCCAAGCTAGAATTTTTTTGAAATTTTCTTCGGTTTTAAGACTAAGCATTTATTTAAGTTTATCCTCAAATATTTTTTGATATTCACCTCGACGATCACCAGTGTGAGCCTTGAAAAGATGCTCATTGATTACGACTTCACTGCCGAGATTCATTTTGTCACTGATGGCTGAAGGAATTTTATTGAGCTGAAAATTCATCAAAAAGTTTTCTGTCCACCCACCAGCTAGTAGATTTATTATACCTTCAAACCAGCGTTTCAACAATTGGACTATGACGGCTAATTTAATTTTGTAATGCGAATTTAATTCTTGCGGAGCCACAAATTTTAGTTTTGCTTTTAGCCAAGAATTTTCCTGCCAAAAATCGTGATAAATATTTTCATTGTAGACTGGCCACAAATGGGCTAGCCAAAAATAAAAATAAATATCGTCCTCACCCTTTTTTAATTCTGCCAAATTTAATTTGGTGGTATCGACAAAAAAACTCAAACAAATTTTATTTTGAAAATTATTTTTTTGCGGACGCAATCTAAAAACCGACAAAAATGACAAGATTAAAAAACGCGTCCACCACAAACGATTTTTTTCGGTAATTACAAAGAGATCAATATCGCTTTCGGCTTTGGCTCCACGATAAGCCATCGTATTACAGATTCCGACCAAACGCACAAAGGGTATCAAGGCAATAATTTTGAAAACCCAAGCGCGTTTTTTAAATTTAGTTTCAGAAATATTATATTTTCGAAGACGATTTTCAACAATTGAATTTTCACGATTTTTTAAAAAATAAAAACCTTGAAAATTTTTGAAGTTTTCTAGTTTGTCTAAAACATTTTGAATTTCAACCAAAGAAATTTCTCGATCAAAATCCCATAAATATTTTTTGAGTTCAACTAGAGTCAACGGGTACTCAAAAATATCAAACCAAGCCAAGGTCTGCATCACAGATTTTTCCAATTGTGAAAAACCTGACAACATAATTTAAGTTATTTTATAAAACCTCTTTCAAATATTTGCCAGTGTAGCTTTTGGCAACTTTAGCGACTTGAGCCGGTGTTCCTTCTGCTACCAGATAACCACCTTCGGCGCCACCTTCAGGACCCATGTCGATAATCCAGTCGGCGTTTTTGATCACATCCAGATTGTGTTCAATAATCAAAACAGTATTGCCCGCTTCGACTAGCTTGTTTAACACTTCCAAAAGCTGTTGAATATCAGCAAAGTGCAGACCAGTTGTTGGTTCATCGAGTAAATATAATGTCTTACCCGTCGAACGTCTCGAAAGTTCAGTCGCGAGTTTAATACGTTGAGCCTCACCACCAGATAAAGTGGTAGCTGATTGACCCAATTTGATATAGCCTAGACCGACTTCATATAGTATATCAAGTTTGTTTGAAATTGGCTCGATGTCAGCGAAAAATTCGCGCGCTTCTTTGACTGACATATCCAAAACTTGAGCAATATTTTTGTCACGATAACAAATATCTAGAATTTCTTTGTTGTAACGGGTACCATCACATTGTTCACATTTGATATAAATCGTCGGCATAAATTGCATTTCGACTTTCATCATCCCTTCACCTTTACAAGCTTCACAACGTCCACCGGCGACATTAAAACTAAAATGCCCTAGCGTATAACCTCGCGCTAATGATTCTGGTAAACCAGCAAACAAGTCGCGAATATAAGTAAACAAACCCGTATAAGTCGCTGGATTAGAATGTGGACTGCGACCGATCGGACTTTGATCAATACTAACGACCTTATCAATATTTTTGATGCCCGAAATACTTTTGTGTTTACCAGGCAAATCTTTGGCCCCGTACATTGTGTGCGCCAAAGCCCGAGCTAAAATTTTGATCATCAAGGTCGATTTTCCTGAACCAGAAACACCAGTCAAACAAACCAATTTGCTTAGTGGAATATCGACGTCGACATTTTTTAAATTAAATTCTTTGGCACCTTTAATACTAATCACGTTTTTATTAACTTGTCGTTTGCGATCAGTAATTTGGACTTTGAGAACGCCACTAAAATATTTACCGGTCAGCGAATTCGGATCGACAATCAACTCTGAAAAAGTTCCTTGGGAAATTATTTCACCACCATATTTACCCGCTCCTGGACCGAGATCAATCACGGTGTCAGCGGCTTGAATAACTTTTTGATCATGTTCGACGACAATCACCGTATTGCCTTGTTTGATTAATTCGTTCATAGTGTCAATCAAACGATCGACATCCCGAGGATGCAGACCAGCGGTCGGTTCATCAAGTACATAAATTACACCTGAAAGTACAGCTCCCAGCTGAGTCGCTAATTTGATACGCTGAGCTTCACCCCCAGATAAAGTGTTGGCGGCTCGATCAAGCGTCAAATAATCCAAACCAACTTTTCTCAAAAATTCGAGTTTCTTTTTAATTTCATTGGCGACCGCTCGACCGATTTGTTTTTCGATTTCATTGAGCGTATTTTTGGTTGGCAAATTATCAATAAAAACTAAAGCTTCTTCGACACTCATCCCCGACATCTCAGCAATGTTTTTGTCTAAAACCGTAATCGCCAAAACTTCTGGTCGCAAGCGTTTGCCTTGGCAAGTCGGACAAACCGAGACGCGCATATATTTTTCGATTTCCTTGCGCATATAATCTGTCTTGGCTTCGAGATACTTTTGTTCAAATTGTTTGACCAAACCTTCGAATTTTAATTCCTGATTACCAAATTTATATTTCTTATCACCTGTTCCATAAAACAAAATTTTCTCGGCGGTTTTGCCTAATTTTTCAAAAGGAACTTCGAGTGAAAACTTATTTTCATTAGCCACAATTTGCAAAAATTGCATTTGCTTTTGCGAAGAAATTCGCGACAATGGTCGAATCGCGCCTTGCAAAATATTTAACTTCGGATTCGGCACCAATAATTCTGGCACAATATTAAGCTTATCTCCCAAGCCCTGACAATCTGGACAGGCTCCAGTCGGCGAATTAAACGAAAATAATCTCGGCTCGAGATCTGCCAAAGAATAACTGCATTTTTGGCACAAATAATCTTGCGAAAAAAAGATTTCTTTTTTGGTAGCTTTGTCGACGACAATCATCTGACCATTGCCGATCCCGAGAGCAATTTCCAAAGATTTGATAAATTGTTTTTTGTCGGTTCGCGGTTCGATCTGGTCAACTAGAATTTCTAAATTATATTTTTTATCAGGATCAATATTTAAGCAACGAAATTCTTTGAGCACATAAATTTCTTTGTTCAAGCGAACTTTGATACTACCGGTCACCCGAGCTTTTTCGATGACAGCTTCTTTATTGATGATCGAATTTTTAACTAGCGGTGCCAAAATAAAAATCTCACCTTTTTTGGAAAATGCGAGTGTCTGATCAATAATTTGGTTCAGGTTTTGTTTTTCTAATTTTTTACCACAATGTGGGCAATGCGGTTGACCGATTTTGCTAAACAACAAACGTAAGTGGTCATAAACCTCGGTAATCGTCCCCACGGTCGAACGTGGATTATTGGAAATTGTTTTTTGATCGATGGCAATCGTCGGCGAAAGTCCGCTAATACTTTCTAATTCTGGTTTATCGACCGCACCGAGAAAACGACGCGCATAACTCGAAAGACTTTCAACATAACGCCTTTGACCTTCGGCATAAATCGTATCAAAAGCCAAAGAAGATTTGCCCGAACCAGAAAGACCGGTAATGACCGTTAATTTGTTTTTTGGAATATCAACATTTATTCCCTTTAAATTGTTAACCCTAGCTCCTCTGATAGAGATTTTTTCGAGAGGCATTGAATGTAGATTTAACGAATTTTTATTCGTCATATTGTACTATATAAAAATGATTGTGGCAAGGGTGTGAGGGCAAATGTATCATTTTTAAATTATAAATTTTAAATGAATGATTTAATGAATAAATATTTTAATGACTAAATGTCTAGTTAATCCTATTGTCAAAGTCAATATTTAAATCCATAAACATTAAATTTCGACCGCGAACATTGGTTGAGTGAATTATTAAATTCAATTTTTGCCCTGAGCGGTTTGTAAAAAATTTTTCAACTGTCTGAGTCCCCACACCCATTAAATAATAAAATACTTTAATAATTTTGTTTACGTAGCATTATTTAATGGGTGTGGGGACGAGTTTTGAAAAATAGCGAAGGCAAAAA